>MDTB01242354.1_pt1 | contig 25303 bp, 24 predicted proteins | sample 811161 | NCBI WGS metagenome assembly MDTB01 (sample SAMN05326650, study PRJNA326480) | marine metagenome | isolation source: seawater | place: Mediterranean Sea | collected 2009
AACGCCAGCGATATTCCCCTGCATGGCTTCATGGGCCTGACCTAGTGCTGCACCGATCCCTCTTACAGTACCAATGAAGCCAATCGACGGTATCGCCCAGGTAATGTATCGGATCATCGATAACTCAGAGTCAAGGCGTTCGCTCTCAGTGTCACAGACCGCAGCCACTGCGTCGTTTGCAGACTGAATGTTTCCAGTCATTTGGAAGCGCATGAGCGCTGATTGTAACGCCCTTGGAAGCAAGAGGTTGCGTTGTTCTTCTGCCAACGATTCAAGAGGTTTTGTAAATTGATCTACGTCCTCAACCAGTATCCTCGAGCCCTCCCTCACATTGATTAACGCGCGGTTTAACAAAGCTTGTTCTTTGAAGATAGACCGAGCCTTATATCCCATAATAGCGAAGGCCCATACCATTAGTATAAAACAGGATTCCTGCTCAAGATCCTTGATTACGACAAAGATAGAGCGAGGTACCACATAATTACCGTCTACTGAAGCCCGATCTACTTGTTGACGGATAATTACATCTGCATTTGGTCTGATCAAAGTCACGAAAATTGTATGTATAACGATAAATGCTAGTAATAATGTGACCAATTGGTAGTACAGTTCGTTCGTATCTCTTTTCATCGTTTAATCCAACTCTCTGGCGGTTTTAAATATCTGCAGGCAAGGGCACGGGAAAATCCTCTGATATTTCCTCGGAAGGCTTGAACTCTTCGTTTTTTTGGTTCTCATCGATCCTTTTTTCTTTTTCAGTATTACTTTTTATCCCCGATTCAACCGCTGCTTGATCGTCTTTTCTTTCCTCATCAGATTGGGCGAGGCAGGAGAAATAAAACAATGTTGGGATTGTGAATGACAAAATAATCCTGATCATTATTCTTTAGTAATCCTATCCACATATCTAGCAATCCGAAAACCTAAATCAATGCGCGGATCATTTCCATGGTCCCGGTAAGTGAGCCGTAATTCTGATCTTGATCCCATTGCCCAGCTAGCACCCCTGATCACATGTCGGGTCCCTTCCTCGGGACCCTTGAAATCTATCAAGGGTTCCCCTCGATGGGGTTGCAGATTATAATAATCGTTAACCCACTCGGCCACATTTCCACCTATGTTATACAGCCCCTTCTTATTCGAGGCAAATGTCCCTGTTGGAGCAGAAACTGGATACCCATCTGTATAGCTGATTAATTTAAATCTCACTAGTTTTGCAGCTGATGTATCGGCGTAGTTCCCAACCACTCGGTCAGGAGGAAAGCGGTCGTTTCCCCAAGGATAAATTTGAGTAGAACCGCTAGCACCCGTCCTCGCCGCCCACGACCATTCTGCCTCGGTCGGAAGACGGTACCCATTTGATGACCAATCTATGCCAGTAAACCCTTGTAGACACGTGGTGTTCCCATTTAAGTCACAATCATAAATATAGAATGGTGAAAGCCCATCTTGTTTACTGAGCCAGTTACAAAATCTTATGGCGTCTACCCAAGAAACATTGACTACGGGTTGGTCCTCCATATCAAGGGTCTTCCCGGAAATTGCTGATGAGCTGTGGGTTGTTTTCCACGTGCGAAATTGTCGATTTGAGACTTCGGTTTCCCCGATGTAAAAAGGTCTTTGCAGTGCTACAGACCGTTCGATCTCGTTTGCTCGTCGTCCAGGTTGTCTTCGGGGTGCTCCCATTGAGAATGGCGCTTTTGGACGCATTAATAATAACTGTATGTTGCCAACCGTCTTTATTCGATTAGGACGTGTTGACCAATACGCTTCTTCTTCCGTCAGGAGGGTGACTGAAAGAGCCTGCTGCTGTGATGGTTGCGGTAATACTTTAAATGTTTCAGTTCGATATCCTTCCTGCTCTACCCTGAGTTCATGTTGCCTCGATGGTAACCGAAGAGTTTGCGATCCGGTTCTCGAAAACTTGCTGTCAACGTATACCTTTGCTCCCTCGGGGGATACGGAAAGTGCAATTTCTCCGATGTCCTCTTGCAACGTTAACTGTAACTCCAGTACTTGATCGGAGGCAACAGTGAACCTGTAGGGTTTTTTGATATATCCATCCATCATCACATCGATTTTGTGTTTTTGCTCGGGACGTACTGGAATCTTGAGTGGCGTAATTCCTTGAAAATTACCATTGAGCGTCATACTTGCGCCAGTGGGAACAGTTTCTAGCTGCAGATATCCGTCCGCTGTGACTAGGGAAACTGGCGGGTAAACCTGGGTTTCGCCGGCAGGAACACTTAATGTACCCGACCAATTATTAAATCCGCTTTTTTTGAGCAAGATGGAACTACCTGACTGTAAAACCTCAGCACTGGTAGGCGTATTACCTACAAATTTATCATCCACCCAAAGCTCAGCGGCACTCGGCACAGAGTCAATTTTCAGAGTTCCCCAGCCGGGTTGCAGCTCAACCGACAGGGTTTGTGTTGTGCCTAGGCCGATAATGTCAACGTCATATTTTGAATCCAAGTACCTGGTTTTGGAGAGGACGATTTGGTGAGTGCCTTTTTTAAGTCCTTTGATTACTCCAGGTAGGATGGTGACGGATGGCGCACCATCGACCCGAGCAGTTATTTCCGTCAATGTTGATTCAACTTGTAATTGTCCGGGAAGGGGTTCTAACACCACGTTCAATTGTTGCTCGTTGTTTGAGGACACTTCAAGATCCATATCATATGGTTTATAACCCTTGGCAGTTACCTTTACTTCATATTTTCCTGGGAGCAAGAGATAGTTTGATCCGATTCTAAACGATATACCTGATAACTCGATGCGGCTGTCTGGAGGCGTGGTGGTAATGATTACTGGACTTGCTGATGCAAGGTAGAGCATCACAAGTGAGGCTGCTGCGAGGGTAATAGCCAAAACCCATAAACCTATGGAAACTTTACCCCTCTGTTGTCTGGTCTCACCATCCAAAGGTAAAAATTTTGTGGGCTTAAGGTTTTCCTCCACTACTTCCCGATCTGTTGAGTTCATATCCTCGCCTGAGCTGCAATGATTGCTGATGATTTGTGGTAAGCTTCATTTACTGTTCATGGAATATCGCATCACTGGATTTATATTGTCTCACTACAACGAACATCAATAGGCACATTATTTGAGCCGATATCGATCGTAAATTCTATCAAAACGTCTCGAAATCCGGTTCTAGCGCCAAGAATGCTATATTTTCCAGGACGCAAGGACACCGTTTTACGCGCAAAAACCCCGAGCTTTGTTACGCGAAGAAGGGTAACCTCAGTTTGACCATCTGACTGAAAGATAACCTCAGTGGCAGTCTGTGACTGCTCAAGTAATTTCTCTAGATCTCTAATTTGACTTAATAACTTGGGTGTCTCAATGTCGCTAGATGCGATTCCGAGGAGATTGTCTAGTAAGACTTTCGCTTCTTCATAGGTCTTTTTATCAGCCAAGGCCAGCGGAGTTGACAATATAGCGTTGGTTTGACGATCTAAGTCACTACGAATTGAGGCATTAATCTTTTTGACTCTTGGTTGGACTAGGGTGCCGTCAAGTTGGATTAGGTCATTATAGACTTGCAACGCTTGAGCCCAATTCTCGTCCAATTCCAGCTTTCTGGCTCGTTCCATTTTTATTTTTACTTCATATTGTTGTTTTCGCGTCTCAAGTAGCAGCAACGCCTTGTCGACGGATATTTTGCTTTTATCCAGTGTCGCTGCTGATATAAATGCATTCCTGGCGCCTTGAAACTGATTTTTTTCGAGTTTATCCCATCCAAGGCTCATAAGTGATTGAAAATCTCGATCCAGAAGGGTTTTGTTAATCTTTTTAAGCGCTGCTTTAGCTGGAAAAAAATTATCATCGAGTGCTAATGCTAATTGGTATTGGCGCTTAGCCAAGTCCAACTTACCAGCATCCTGATGTACAGTTGCGTCCCGGAAATGCACAAGGACCTTCGGCAGTGATTCACTTCTCCTCAAGAGCAAGGTGGCTTGAGGATTATCAGGTGCTATTGTGATAACAGTTTGGGCATATTTTTGAGCCTCATACACTTCTCCTTGAAGGATACTTTTCAATCCACTTTTTATGCTAGCATCGAGCGTGGCCTCGGCGGTGTTCTCCAACGCTCTGAGTCTTGAGAGTGCGAGATTATACTGTGCGATCGCTTGCTGATACTTGGTGTCCAAGTACAATTGGTCACCAATTTCAATTAATTTAAGTGACTCAAAAAAATCAACTTGCCCCCATTTTCTGACTCCGCGTGCAGCTAATGAGTCTCTCATTGTGATTATTTGAGCCAGTAACTCTTGCGAAGTAAGGCGATACTTTTGCTTTTCAGCTAACTGAGAGGGAGTTAGCTGTGGTACTTGTGGGCTGCTTTCAATTGGATTTTCTTTGATCGTAAATAACGGGTCATCTACCACTTTTGGGAGTACAAAAGCTATGGTTACCGAAATAGAAATAAGCGTTAGAAGTGTTAACTGTTTTCTATTCATTTTCCGGCGGTATCCGCTCCTCTGCATAGATTTGTAGCAACAAGGCCTGCCATTGTTGGTACTTAGCCTGCACGTTACCAGAGAGGGTTACGGTTCGGTCTTCGAGTTTGATTATCTCAGGGGCCAGCGCTGTTTCGAGACCGGAACCCATTTCAGCCACCGACTCATTGTAACTCGCCGCCCTTTGTTTTTTTTCAAGACCCGATTTCACCAATAGGCCACCTGCTCCCGCTGTCGTGGTACTGGCTAGGCGGCCCGCGCTGGTGTCACTCTCAAGACGACCGTAGATCCCTGCCACAATGGTTCCAATTCCCGCTATTATGCGTTGATTTCCCTGTTTTTCTAGTTGCCTTGCTTTCACAACCGAGTCATAGGATGCTCGCCTGAAGTCCTGATAGGGCACGTGCATTTGTCTCGAAAAACCGTCGTAGAATTCTTGCATCCGGTCAATATACAGGTGATCTCGGTCTCTAATCCGGCGCACTCTTTTTAGGAGCGGATCCGCGTCTGATGGTAGACGAACTATTTTTATTTTGCCTTCTTTGTCTGTCTGTGTGTATTGCTTGAAGGCCTGTGGGGAGAACCGTTGAGCAAAACGCAGTTCCGACAATTGTCGAAGCTCTAACGCGCGCTTCACGCCATACCTTTCATATTGTTGTAGGAGCTCATTCGTTATGCTGATATACATATTCTGAAATGGGTCGCCGGCGTTCTTTCTCCTTCTGTCGTATGCATATTTTCCGACGGTGGTCCGGTATTTTTTGGTAAACCATGTGAGTCCACCGCTGTCTCGTGCTACTATTTCCATTGCCAAGGTTTCACCATCCGATTGCAAGATAGTCCCTTCAATGTATAAATCCATTATTGCGTCTCTGTCAGGGATAACTCGAACAGGTCCCCACGCACCGCTCTTTTCCAGTACCCTAAGAAGTTGTGTTGCAAAATATACCGACTCTGCTAAACGGACTTCGGGAAAGACTGTGTCATCCTCATCAGTTAGATCAAGACCGTCATCGAAGGCAACGATACCCACATCTAGCAGCGCTTTTACCGGAACTGATATGGTCGGCGAAAGTAGGGTGATTGGAGTTGAAGAAGTGATCTTATCGATAGCCGCTTGTGAGGGTGCGGCCATGCAAAGGATAAAAGCAATTACCATACCTGTAAAATAAAGTTCATTCTTGGTCGGAAAGATATAGTTATTCATGTTTTATGTTTATCCTTTAGCACGGCGATACTCTTCCCATAATTTCTCACGAAGAATCGGGTCAGTCTCCCGAGACGCAGCTTCCCTTATTTGTCTTTCGACAATGTCATCACCTTGCCCTTCACCAATATCGTCAGGAATCGGTATAGTTGTAGCGTTGCCGGAATTTTGATTTTTGGAGGGCATTGATTCTAGGTCTCCCGAGGATTTGGCCTCACCTGCTCCCTGGTCTGCGCGCGCCGCGACTGGGTTTCCGTTCTCCTCAAGTTCTTCATACATCGGCTGATCTGAGTCAGCTGCCAAGGTTCTGCCTCCCATCGGGTCAAGCACATCTATGCCGGACTCACCACCAGAACCGCTTACACGACTGTCAAAGTCATCTAACGAGTTTTCGAGGTTTGAGTCTAGCTCCTCCAACGAGGGCCCTTCACCATTACCGACAGGGCCGCCTGAAGCTGATCTATCTGAACTAGTTGTAGATGACCCAGTGGGAATGGAAATCCCTCCGGGAATATTTACGCTGCCACCCGGAATATTAATCGTTGCTCCTCCAGAAGACGTGCTTGAGCTGGTGGGGATTGGGGCAATAGAACTACAGGCAAGTAAATTGAAGCATAGAAAAATACCCCCTACGGAGTTTATAGACCGAAGGTATTTTTGAAACATTGTTTTAAAATTTAAAAAAAAATGACTACTCATGATTTACCTCTTACCATGAAGGGTGGCTCAAGACTGATTACCAACACCCGATCGTGCCAGGAATATTTTATAAGGGGACTCCTCTGGGTTACCCTCATTTAGACGAGGTCTGTATCGACTTTTTTGGATAGATCGACGTATCGACCGCATTTCTTCTTCAGATAAGTCTTCAGGAGGGTCTATAAATTGAATATCTCTTGCTCGACCTCTTTTAGTGATGAGTGCAGAAACTTCTAATACCTTGTGAGGTTTATCTTGGTTGTTTTCCGGGAGATTGAACTCAATTTTCTGTGGCTTGGAAAAAAAAATTGATTGCACATCTTCAGATACACCCTCATCCAAAAGTGTTTCAAATGCGAGGCCGTATGCTTTGATAGCCGCATGGCTTTGACCAAAGACAAGATACCAATCGGCTAACTGAGCGATGGCATTCACCTGCCTTATGAGGTCTGAACCAGGTTGATTAGAGAGAGATTCTACTCTACTGATTAAGGCTGCTTTCCCACGTCGATAATATGTTAACCCAGCGGCAGAGCGACTTGTGGTTTGTGCACTGGAGTTGGTAGTTATTTCAAAAGTTGCCTCGGTTGGTAATCCATACTGATCTACATGAGTTGCCACAAGGTATTGCACCGCTGCGAGTTTGTGATAGTAGATAGGTGTCTTTGGATCTTCCATAGGTACACTTTTCTTCATTAATCTCGACATTCGCTGTGATACGATGTCGGCAGCGACAATGTAGTTAAGACCCCCTCGGCCGGGATTGGCTCTATAGTGAGCTACCTGCCAGTTAAGAATCTTATCCAGTATTTCCAGGATGCGGGGATCAGAAGCACCATAATTATTTCTCCCGAGCAGGTATATTGAATCCATCGCTTTTTGAGCTGATTCTGCATCCCCTGCAAGAATATCTAGGTCAGCGAGCAAGAAAAGATAAGGTATTTGAGAGATGCTGTGTAATCCGAAATTAACTCGTTCAATTTGCATACCTCGCTTGAGGGCTCGTTGTGCATCTGGATAGTTTTCATCGTTCATTAATACCCTCCCCAGCCCCATATATAGTTCCGATAACTGGATTGAGAATGCATCACTATTGGCCTCAGCGCGTTCTATGGCGGCTTGATAGTCTCGCATAGCTTCTTCAGCACTCATCGCTGTAATAAATTTTGGTGACAGAGCTATCGCTGTGCCGAGTGCCATTATGCTAAAATTCTTGAGAGAAGATTGTTTTAGCTTATTCGGGCAGAGGTCGAACAGACGAGGCATTTGATGGACCCTATGTATGATTTGCTATTAGTGCGCTGTAAGGGTAATTTTACACGCATATGGTGGAACATAAAATACTGTTGGTTCTTACTTGCTTGATTACCAAATTCATATAAAATTTCATTTTTGATCAAAACGACCAATTTTTTTCATAATTAAGTTTAATACGAATATCTATCTTTTTTTGGTTTTTAAATGGCGCAAATAAGATTTATTTTCCCCTCCCAGTTTTTGGTCTTTCATCGCCAACCAAATTCTGTAATAAAAAGGAGAGTGGTTTGAACATAAATTCATTCATCCCCCCACGAAGGACTCTTATGGGGCCAGGGCCATCCGACGTGAGTGAGCGTGTTCTTAGTGCTATGGCTAGGCCGACTATAGGGCACCTAGATCCATCATTCATAGAAATGATGGATGAGATAAAAACACTTTTGCAGTATGTCTTTCAGACTAATAATCAGCTTACATTTGCGGTATCTGCGCCGGGTTCGGCGGGGATGGAATGCTGTTTTGCAAATCTGATTGAGCCCGGTGATGAGGTTATTGTCTGTCAAAACGGAGTTTTTGGAGGACGGATGCGTGAAAATGTAGAGCGTTGTGGTGGCTCGGCAATCATGGTTCATGACGAGTGGGGGAGTGCTGTTGATCCGATAAAACTTGAGGAGGCTTTAAAGCAAAATCCTAGTGCTGTGATCGTGGCATTTGTTCATGCAGAAACTTCTACGGGGGTTCAATCTGATGCGAAATCTTTGGTTCGATTGGCCCATGAGTACGACTGTATCACGATTGTTGATACTGTTACTTCGTTATCGGGAACACCTCTGTTTGTCGACGACTGGGAAATCGATGCGATTTACTCGGGGTCCCAAAAGTGCTTATCGGCCCCACCTGGACTGTCTCCGGTAAGCTTCAATGAGCGCGCCGCTATAAAGATTCGTACCCGACAGACTAAAGTTAAAAGTTGGTTCTTAGATTTGAATTTGATAATGGACTATTGGGGGGGAGAGGGCAAGAGAGCATACCATCATACTGCACCGGTTAATTGTTTGTATGGGTTGCATGAGTCTCTCGTTATGGTTCAAGAGGAAGGGCTGGAGGCTGCCTGGAAGCGTCACAGAGAGAATCATCTTCGACTGTATGATGGTCTTGAGTCCATGGGGATAGAATTCGTTGTAAACAAGGCGGATCGACTACCTCAATTAAATGCAGTGTCGATCCCGGACGGGGTTGATGATATGGCAATTCGTAGCCGTTTGCTCGAAGAATTTAACCTAGAAATTGGTGCTGGATTAGGTGCTTTAGTTGGCAAGGTCTGGCGCATCGGGCTCATGGGACACGCAAGCACCCCTGAGAATGTTGATTTCTGTATCAGCTCTTTGCGTTCGGTTTTATGAAGTTGCTTTTATCTTATTGTCTGATTTAAGTCATAATAATAGATAAAATCCAAGATAACTCGACCAACTTGACTCAAACTGCGTGACCTACAAAATTTGATCGTGTCGTTAGTAGTGTGCCAAGTATTTGGAAATGGGAAATGGATGAGATTTACGACGGGAATTCCCACCTGCAGAAATGGAATATGATCGTCAATAATCGCCCCTCCTCTTACATTTTTAAAAACTTTCGCATCTTGTCGCTCAGCGCTGTCCCACACTCGATCAAGGACTTCTGGCGCGCTCACAGATGAGTAGTACTCTCGGGGTATACGCAAGTCTCTATCACAAACCATATCAATAATAATACCTGTAGTGGGTCGATATTTCGGATTTTCTTTTACGAACTTACTTGAGCCTATGGCATATTTATTGTTGCCAATATTACCTAGGTCTTCAAGATCAAAAAAAATAAGATCGACATTTACACCAGGCGGCTTACTATGGAGGTGTTTTGCCACTTCGATCAGCACTGCGACACCTGACGCGCCATCATTGGCGCCTAAAACTGGCATATTCCGCTGAGAAATATCGGTGTCACGATCAGCGACCGAGCGAGTATCCCAATGAGTACCAATCATAATAAGCGTATTTGATTTTTTTTTCTCTACTCGACTACTTACCCATAAATTGGTGCCATTGAGCCCATTTGCGTCGAACTCATGGAGTTGTATACTCATTGAGGGGGGTATTTGGGAGCGAATATAAGATAACGTTGATAACTTTGCTCGTGGGTACTCTGGTGATCGTGGGCCAAAGCTTGTAAGATTTTCGATGTGTCGCATCGCGATCTGCCCATCGAAGTCAATGACCGCACTATGCGATCTCTTTAAGTCAGTCTTTTCCTTGTTGGTGAGGCCTTTCTCTAGCCGGTTACTTTCTCGAAATTGTTCCCTGGTTGGAGGCAATTCGACAGTGCTACTCCCTATATTTTCAGAACTATTTAAAAAAATTGCAAAGGCGATAAATAAGGGGATTTTTTTAAAAAAAAACATTTCAATTCATCAATTCCTCAGCTAGATTGTATCTAGATTACTTTTTACATAGACCTCTCTAGCAGGAGGCTATCGATCTGGTTTTGTGATAATTTAGCTCTCGAGGTGGCAACCTTGGCTTTGCTCTCGAGGGGGCCGACAAGAATTCGGTGCCATCGCTCTCCAGAGCTGTTTGTAATTACCTCAATTTTCGAATCAAGGTTGAGCAAGAGGAGTTCGATTCGTTGATTTTCCGCATCATCAATAGACTGGAAAGAGCCCGCTTGAAGAAAATAGGAGGGCTTTTTAATTTGATTGGTCTCAACTTGGGAATCGGAAACTTCAATTTCAGCAGTTTTTAAGTCGTCATAAAAAGTGAATTTTAATTCCTGCAGCTTTTCGTTTTTGACAGAGGTTACAGCGTCATCAGCAATATCTACCATTCTTTGCATGCTGGGAATATAAGGCAAAGCAAAATAAGTAATGAAGGAGCCTAATGCTAAACCAAATGCAAAAGGTATTTTCCATGGAGCTTCAGCAGCCGATCCACTACTGTCGCGTTTGATATTTTTCGTATTTTTACGCCCCATTTTAGTTTAGTTTGTTTCTGGTTTGTGTCTCGAACGATTCATCCACATGAAAGCGAAGTAAAATTGAACTTCTTAGGCTATAGATCCAGAGCATCAACGTCAATTGTCCAGCGAACCCCTGATTGTTTTGGGAATTTTTCCATTTCAAGGGCAAGTTGGGTGAGCAATTTTTGAAGTTGATGACGATCACCTGTTTCTATTCGAAATACATACCTGTATCGGTTGGATTTCCGCTCTAAAAGAGCAGGCATGGGTTTAGTATAAATCATTTTTTTTAGTGTTGGCGAGCATAGTTCTTGCGCTTTGATTTTGGTGTTTTCTAAAAAATCCTCTGCAGCTAGTGCATGAGTTGCTTCGGCGCGAATGAGGGCAAGATGATAGTAGGGCGGCAACTTTTGTTGCTCTCGATGAGCCAAGATAGATTGAGCAAATTCTCGGTAACCGCTGTGTAATAATAGATTAAGGCTGGGATGAAATGGTTGGTGAGTTTGTATGAGAACTTCTCCAGCTTTTTCACTTCTTCCGCTCCGTCCTGCAACTTGTGTGATTAGCTGACCCATCCTTTCCAAAGCGCGAAAATCTGGACTCAAGAGGCCAGTGTCTGCATCTAGTATCACGGCCAGAGTGATGCCACCGAAGTGGTGTCCCTTTGCCAGCATCTGAGTGCCTACCAAAATACAGGGATTGCCCTTTTTGACGTCATGATAAACAGAATTCATAAAATCGCGTTTTCGTGAAGTGTCCCGATCAACTCGTATTATCGGTGTTGTTGGGAAGGCTTTTTGCAACAGTAATTCGCTGCGCTCAGTGCCGGCGCCGTAGGCGATTAATTCCATTGATTTGCAACGCGGACAGACCGATGGAGGCGGAGAGCGGAAATCACAGTGATGGCAAATCAATTTATTGTGACTGCGATGCAGGGTCATTCGTGAATCACAATTTTTGCACTCTGCAACCCACCCACAGCAATGACATAGCAAAGCAGGTGCAAAGCCGCGACGATTGAGAAAAACCAGTACCTGTTCTTCTCGAGTTAAGGCATTTTTAATAGCTGAGAGAGTATCGTCGGCGATGACTGTAGTAACAGATTCATATCGCATGTCTATTAGTTTCCACTTTTCAGTTTTTGCATGACCGGCTCTTTCAGTCAGATTTAGTTCTGTGTAACGACCGGAGTGGCAGTTGTGTAATGATTCTAGTGAGGGAGTTGCCGAACCGAGTATAATTGGAATGTTTTCGTGTTTCGCCCGCATTACGGCGATATCCCTCGCAGAATAGCGAAAACCTTCCTGCTGTTTGTATGAACTATCCTGCTCTTCATCGATTATGATCAATGCCAGCCGGGGTATTGGTGTAAAAATAGCGGATCGTGTGCCTAAGATGATTGACGCGTCGCCATTTTTTGCCATGGTCCACGCAAAAAGCCTTTGCTTGTCGGTCATTCCAGAATGGAGCGATACCATTGGCACTGAAAATCGTTGATGGAATCTCTGCTCGGTTTGCGGGGTTAGGCTAATCTCAGGCACTAAAATCAGCGTTTGTTTTCCTTGTTTGAGCACTTTTTCGATGAGTTGTAAATAAATTTCAGTTTTCCCACTTCCGGTTATGCCATTCAGTAACCAGCAGTGGTACTTCCCAAGACTAACATGATTAAACACCCGCTGTTGTTCAGGATTTAACGTTAGCTTTTTATCGTTGAGTATTCTGTTATTTTTAGTTTTTGGCGAGTCAATAAAGGTTTTTGAGATATACCCATTGTCATATACCTGTTTGATGATTGATCTGGAGAATTCTTTGGAAAGTTCCTCATCGCTGACAAACTTGAGACCCATTAGAAACGTTATAAGTGCTTTTTGTTTTGGAGAACTTTTTACGGTGGACAAGACGAGCTCTGTGTCGGCCGTGGACAAATGCCAATATTTTTTTCGTGTTTCGGGTAAAGGCGCGCCTTTTCTCAGCAGATTAGGCAGGCCCCGCATGGCTGCATCACCAAGGGGGTGTTGGTAATAACTAGCGCTCCACTCTAATAAGCGAAGCAAGGCATAAGGAATTAGCGGACGATTGTCTAGAATGGATAGAATTGTTTTTAATTTCGTTTTATCAAGATCACTCCTTTTCCTCATGTTAATAATTATACCAATAACCTTACGACGACCAAAAGGCACCTCCACTCGCACACCGGGTTGTGGTGATGAAGTATCTTCGCCCGAGGATGGCAGCTTGTAATCAAATAACTTGCGGATTGGCTGGGCTATACCCACTTGAGCGATTAATGGACGTTTTACTAGCATAAGTTCTCTTGTGTCTGTTTGGGTGGGTCTGATTTTTAAAACCCTTTCCGCTTTTTTCTCGCGATTATTATCCCTTTGAATAAATATTAGCATTATTATGGAAATTATTTGTGAAGTCGGAGTAGAGAGGCCATTAATAAGGCTCAATAGATCGGTGTAGAATTGTAGTTTAATCAATCCAAGCGAAAAGAATTTGGCTTCATGATATTTTTTATTAGAAGTTCCTATCCAGTTTTTTAAGAGAAATTTTATCAATTATCTTTTGAGCCGCTCGTCAAATGTTCAAATAGTTTGAAAATTGATCAGATTAAATTGACATAAACCCGGCTAGGTCTGGGAATTACTTTTTTTCACGAGAGTTACATGATGTTCTTTAAATTTTTTATATCTGAGACAGAAGTAACAATAATTTTTATTGTAAAATAGTGCATATCTACCAGTTTTAAAAGCATGAAGTTCAGAGTATATAAATTATAAAAAACTTTTTAACTAAGAACTTGATGTGGTAGCCTAATCCCGTCCAAAGTATTAGGTAGTTTAGCTGTCTTTGTTCGAGGAATTAGCTTGCGGTTAGTTTTATTTTTGCTCAAATCTTTCTTTTTTTTTCTGGCTCTGGCTATCGGCGCAATCTTCGCTGGTTATAATGATGAACAAATTTCTGTTCATTTCGTTTTTGTACAAGCATCTCATGCAAGTGTTGGATTTTGGTTGTTACTTTTCATGTTTGTGGGTGTTTTATTGGGAATTTTCTCTAGCTCTCTTATGGTGTTTCGGTATTATCGAATACTCTTGAAGTCAAAGAGAAACGTGGGCGCTGACAGCGAGTAATGATATTTGTCTAGTTGTAGTTCAAAAGTAATTGTAGCCCTTGACTATGCGGACGCTGAGAGTGTGCTGGCCTTTGTAGATAAATTGGAACCAAGTTTATGCAAATTAAAGGTAGGAAAAGAACTTTTCACACGTGAGGGACCACCCATAGTTTTAGATTTGATCAGACGTGGTTTCGATGTTTTTTTAGACTTAAAATTTCACGATATACCGAATACGGTTGCTAAAGCGGTGGCTGCCGCCGCTGATATGGGAGTCTGGATGACAAATGTCCATACATTCGGAGGACGAAGAATGATGGAGGCTGCGAGGGAAGAAATCGATCGCAAAGGTAGCAAAATTATTCTTATTGGTGTAACGGTCTTGACAAGTATCGAACGCAGAGATCTGAGGGAGTTGGGGATACAAGAAAACATCATGGATCAGGTTCGAATCCTGTCTTCTGCTGCTGAAATAAGTGGACTTGATGGTGTAGTATGTTCTGCAAGGGAGGTCCCCATGCTCAGAAATGAAAGAAAAGAAAATTTTATCTTAGTAACTCCGGGAATACGCTTGAGTAATTTTCCCTCAGATGACCAGCGACGGGTGGTTAGCCCAATCGACGCAATTGAGAATGGTAGTGATTTCATTGTGATCGGACGTCCAGTAACCCAATCAGCATCCCCGACCGATACGATACGAGAAATTGTGCAATCAATTTTATAATTGATAATGGTGGTAGGCGCGTTAAAGAGTTTTCGCAGCCTCATAAATTTTATAGCGGATGGATCTTGTAAGAAGCCGCTTTAACGGCTTGGAGCTTCTGACAATATCCTCATTTTTAAGTCTTAGTTCACCGTAGAGAAACTTGGTCTCCATCCCGTCACGTGTGATAAGAATTCGGTAGATCCCGCTAACCCATCTAGCCCTCCCTTTGCGAGTGAGTTCAACCCTCCCCACTTCGCTAAGAAAACAACAGTCCCATGCAAATTTTGGCGGCATATTGATGTATATGTAATTTAAAATTGACGATTTAGTATGTTTTTTATTTAACATCCTATTCAGAGTCCACATTTGAAGTCAGTGCGCAAAAACGTCTAAATTTAATATCGATACCCATGCTAAATTTAAGATTATTCTAAGTTATTACTCTTTTTTTGAGCAATTCTATTTGAAAGAGATTGCAAGACAAGCCCAGAAAACTTAAGTTTGCCGTAATCAAGCCTAGTTGTAATAACCGTTGATTATTATACTTACGAATCTGTCGAATCAAATACCAAAAGTTGTCGGCTTAAAAATTTAAGCAGAATTAGATGAGAGCAAAGGGTTGAAGAAAAAACACACCAGATCTGATGAATTGTCCTTTGTCACTTGTGCGCTCTATAAGTTCGTGCGCCTAGATAATTTTAAAGAACTAAAAAAACCATTATTTGAAAAAATGTTGGAGTGCTCTGTTTTTGGAACTTTTTTGTTAGCCCGAGAGGGAATAAACGGCACTGTAGCAGGATCTATGATTGCCACAGACAGTATCTTAAAGTGGTTATCTGGTTGGCCAGGCCTCAACAATATAGAGGTTAAGCGTTCCTTTCACTCCGAGGTCCCATTTAACAGGGCGAAGGTAAAGTTGAAAAGAGAGATTGTTTCAATGGGTGTGAAAAATATTGATCCCAACATATCCTCGGGGACTTATGTTGACTCGAGAGATTGGAATAGACTAATGGAAGATCCCAATGTGCTGGTGATAGATACGAGGAATGATTACGAGGTCAGCATTGGCACATTTGAAGGCTCAATTAATCCTCAAACGAAAAGTTTTAGAGATTTTCCGGATTGGGCTAGTCAGAACCTCGATCCGGGCAAACACAAAAAAATTGCAATGTTCTGCACCGGAGGGATTCGCTGCGAGAAATCTACAGCATTATTGAAAAAAAGAGGATTTAACACTGTTTATCACTTGCAGGGCGGTATTTTAAAGTATCTGGAGGACATTCCGAGTGATAAATCTCTGTGGAACGGTGAGTGCTTCGTCTTTGATAATCGGGTGGCGGTTGACCATGAACTGAATCGGGGAACATATGATCAATGTTTTGCGTGTAGGATGCCAATTACAGATGAACAAAAGAATCTCAAGACCTTTGTTCTTGGAGAGTCATGTTGCCATTGTTTCGATTCACGAAATGCTAAACAAAAAAAACGTACAGCCGAGCGACAAAAGCAAATTGTATTGGCAAAGCAGAGGGGCGAGGCTCATATTGGTCTAGCTGCGAGAAAGACCGCAGCTCATCGTAAAGCTCTGAAGAGGGTGCGTCCGGATTGAGTAATATTAAGTTGGAAAAAGGAGTGTTCCATGCATTAAGACAAAGGTAACAGTTGAGTGAGAGTTGTTCGTTTATGTTCTCATAAATTTATTATTTCCCCTTGGAATTTGAATGTTGGAATAAAACTTGATTACCTTCGACCGTCCTTGCTCAATTAATTACACTTTATAAAAGAATTTATAAATGAAGTTTTTTGGGGAGCTAATACTAAAAAATGCAACGTCATAATTGTTTTATAAGTGTTACATTGGTCTTGTCAAAGTTATAGCTCTATTAAAATTGATCAAAGATAGGTTAGGGCAATTAACTTTTGATTTCTACTCATCATAATCAGTGGAGGTGTGCATGCTTTTTACGCAAACATTTTTTCTGAGTAATGCTGACATGTCACTAAAGAATGTAGAGGCTTTTAAAATGATCAACATCTTTCAAACTTTTAGCGATTCTATGAGTGTGAAATCTCTGTCAGATATAAAATTGAGTAACTTCAGGACTGATATACATGCAATATCAACTAATGTTCTCTCTTCCGTTACTAACTCAATTTCCTTTTGATTTCGGTCCTCATACTTGTATGCGATCGATTAAAAGGTATCTTGAAGCTTTGGCCACACAGGTTAATTTTTGTAAAACAATCTTACCCAAATGGATAGGGCTTTGCAGACAATTAACAAAAGAGTTGCCACAACTAGGCAAGATGCTGTCGCGGACGCATTTGTAGAGATTGATAGCGACCAGTGGTCAGATCAAGAAATTCATAGACAGTTAAAGGAATTAAAACGTTTCTAGAGCAAATATGTTAACAATGAAAAAAGATTGTCCCCGCGTTGCTGCAATCCAAATGGTAAGCACTAGAAGTTACGATAAGAATTGGGCAATTACCCGGGAGTTGACGGAGTGTGCGAGAGAACAGGGTGCTGACATTGTGATTTGGCCTGAGAATTTCCTAGCGTATGGTGAAACTCGAAACTTTTCGTTGCAACGACAACGGGACACGCTTGACGCGATCTCATCCCTCTCCAAGTCACTTGAGCTATGGATAGTGGCTGGAACTCTCCCATTACAAACCGATTTGAGAGAGGAAGTGAGTAACGAGCGCTACGCTGAAAGGCCTAAAGCAACTACCGTTGTTTACGATGTTAATGGAAGTGCACATGTTGAATATAGCAAGATTCATCTATTCGACGCTAAGATTGGCTCAGATCGGGGTATTTATCGTGAATCTGATGACTACCTTCACGGAAATAGACCAGTAATTTTTGAAAGTCCGTGGGGAAGGGTAGGCCTCGCGATATGCTATGATCTACGGTTTTCTGAGTTGTTTCTTGATTTAGTTAATATGGGTGCAAAGATGATTTTTGTTCCTTATGCTTTTACAAAAACGACGGGCCGAAATCATTGGGAACTTTTGGTTCGAACGCGAGCTGTTGAAACTCAGTGTTATGTTGTTGCTGCCAATCAAGGCGGTTGGCATAGCAAGAAGCTATGCACTTGGGGTGAAACGATGATTGTTGATCCGTGGGGAAAGGTTCTCGATAAGGTTGTGAAGGGGAAGGGGATTGCAATCGCTGATTTGGATATAAGCTACGTTGACAGAGTAAGAGCTAATATCCCCATGAAGGAGCATCGGGAGGCAGCTAAAAAAAGGGCAGTTAAAATGACTCAAACTGATGAATAGGCAACGGTGAAAATTAATGTGTTGTCAAGCCTATTCATACTGTTAGAGACGTCTCGCCATTTTCGACGTAACAAACCGCTCGTTACTTAATATTTTATATTTAGTTTTGTCGCTTACCTGAGTTTCTGATACGCGCCCTCCAACTTCTGAAGGGTAAACCATCGTTTAACTGTCGACATTGATACCTTGAGACGTAATGCCGATAATTTTCTGGCTTCACGCGGGCTCTTTTCGTTGATTCTAAAATTCTTATAAAGCTCCAACAAATGACTTTGTTTACGATACATTTGTAGTGTTTTTTCGCTCTTAAGAGATAACGCTTTACCGGCAAGATATTGGGATTCTATACGAAGTAAAGCTAGTTGCTTTGAATAGGCAGATGCCCTCAATAAATGTGCATAGGCGTATTGTTTCTTTGAATTCCTTGTTTCCGAGAAGCAGTGCATCTCAAATAGGATACTCAATGCAGGACGAACGCCTTGAATGTGATCATACTTTTCAATGAAGTCGGATGGAGGTATACCAATATCGCCGAGCAGAGTGTCTGCGTAGGGGATTTCATGGAAATGTAAAAAGTTAATTGCGTCGTTTTTAATTTGGTCAATGAGTAGATCTATATCCCACCTCTCCCAACATCCATCTGATACTTTATCAAGGTTGGGGTGCTTAGGCGTAACGGTACTATTGTAAGCGAAATCATTTTCTACAAGGCTCTCGTGTTGTTGGCTGTTGCCGATGAAACCAATGGTCATGATCACCTCTATCAGAGTCTGATAAATATACTTAGTCTACAATTTTATATAACACTATCAGATCGACATGTTACCATTTATTTCAGTTAATTACAGTTTGGCGTTTTTACCATCACTATTCAAAAGGTGTTTAATTATATTAACGAAGTTGCGTTTTCAAACTCTCAGTGACATTGCACTAAATACCAATTACACTACGATGGTTTCAACAGATATCAAAGGGGGTGATCCAGTGTCTACACCTGATTGTGCAAGTTTTACTGGGGGTCGAAAGGCCCCTTTTTACCATGAGCGTAATTTTTGAATACATTTTCATCGCGTTAATAGCTACTTCAATTGGTTCACAAGTTACAGGCTTATAAGCATGGGAACACTTGTGAACGGAGCCTGGCATGACAAGCCGGTCAGCAAAATCGACATCTCTGGTGCCTTTATCCGGCCGCCTAGAACATTTTTAAATGATATTTCTTCGAAACATCCTGTATTCAAGCCGGAGTCCGGAAGGTATCATCTCTATGCAAGCTATGCTTGTCCGTGGGCAACAAGAGTCTTAATTTGTAGAAAATTAAAGGAATTGGAGAGCCATGTATCTGTCGACATTGTTAATCCCGATTTGCGTGAAGAGGGTTGGGTTTTCGATGATTCCTTCAAGGGTGCAACCAAAGATTCACTCCATGGCTTTAAGTTTTTACGTGAGCTCTACCAGATAGCTGAGGCCAATATAACGACCGATGTAACCGTGCCTGTGTTATGGGATAAGAAAACTAATAAAATTGTAAATAATGAGTCCTCACAGATTCTAAGGATAATGAATTCGGCATTTAATGGAGTCACAAGTAACACTAATGATTATTATCCTGAAAATTTTAGGAGTGAGATAGATGTCCTCAACGAGGAGATTTATGACAAAGTCAATAACGGCGTCTATAAAAGTGGTTTTGCAAAGACTCAAGAAAGTTATGAGGAAGCTGTATTTAGTTTGTTTTTAACTTTGGATAGATTAGATGCGTTACTTAGCCGATCAAGATTTCTTCTTGGGGAGCGGCTTACGGAAGCTGACATAAGATTGATCCCGACATTGCTGAGATTTGATGTCGTATATGTCTCTCACTTCAAATGTAATCTACGAAGAATTATTGATTATAAAAATCTCTCGAGGTATGTTGCGGATATGCTGGAAATGCCGGCAGTAAGGGAGACCCACTCCGTTGATCATATTAAACGCCACTATTTTTGTAGTCATGATTCGTTAAATCCACATAGAATCATTCCGGTGGGTCCCGATAGATTATATTAAGCTTGTCTAATGGCTTAGTGAATATGTGTAGAGGTTATTGAAGGATTTTCGGAAGTCAGAAAATCGCTCGTCGTTTATAACTTTTTATTTTCTATTTATAACCTAAGCTAATCGCGTTGAGTTAAATTCGTGTTGGGAGTAAAAACAGATGGAAAATCTTTTTTCGATGGATGGAAAAGTATGCCTAGTGACCGGCGGTTCAAGTGGATTAGGTAGTTACATGGCTCATGGATTTCTGGTGGCTGGGGCAGCACGTGTCTACATAACCGCTCGGTCTAATGAGAAATTGAATGCAAAAGCCGATGAGTTATCGTCTTTGGGGACAGGAGAATGTATTCCAATTTCTGAAGACTTGAGTTCGCTTGAGGGTATTAATTCGTTGGTCTCCAAGATTAAAAATAGGGAGCCATACATCGATGTACTGGTGAACAACGCAGGTCTTGGTCTAGCCACACCGATAGATTCATTGGATGTCGGGGACTGGGACCGAGTAATGGACATAAATGCCCGCTCTCCATTATTTTTGACTCAAGCTCTTCTTGAGCCCTTGAGAAAAAACGCGACACAAAAGGACCCATCGCGGGTAATTTTTATAAGTTCTGTGGCTGCGAGCATGGTTTTTCCAAGTGTGCTCGCTTATTCATCAAGTAAAAATATCTTAGAGCACCTTACGAAGCAGTTGGCATTGGCGCTCAGGGATGATTTTATCAGGGTTAATGCTATAGCCCCTGGAAGGTTCTATTCTGAAATGACTAGACGCGCTTGGCAAGACCCGGAAGCTGAGTCATTCAAGGCAGAGTTGAAACGAATACCTGCTCATCGCTATGGAGAACTGGAGGACATGGCGGGCGTCGCAGTGATGCTTTGCAGTCGGGCGGGATCGTATTTCCATGGCGAAATTCTTAATCTTGACGGAGGCTTTCGGTTAGCATTCTAAGTCGAAAAAAATGTTCTGTGATCAATCAATGCATTCCTGAGACAACCTCCTGCAAAGCTAGTTGACACAAACGGTCAACAAAATAGCCTCTGTGATTCCCATGAATGTTACGCTCGAGACGCCAGGTTACGCGCAAATGTGAGCTGATTAGTTCCTCCAATGTTACCCAAAGCTCCTTGTTGGGCACTACTTCATGTTTACTGGTACGCCAGTTATTCCTCTTCCATGTGTATATCCAAATAGTCGCGCCATTCATTACATACTCACTATTTAACATTATTTGGATGTGTGAGGCCGCTGGTATAGCTTTTAAGCCCTCTATAACCGCGGTCAGTTCCATTGTGTGGTCGGTCGTGTTCAGAGCTGTCCCGTAAGAATGTGAGGTGTTTCCTTCAGACTCCAAAAGATATGCCCATGCCCCCAGCTTCGATAAAAATCCGGTAGCCTCGTCACGTCTACATCCTCCATTGGCGCTAAGTCTAATAACCATCTTTTTCAGTCAATGACCTCCGATAGCTTTTTCAAATAATAGTATTGAATTATTAAACTTATGTTATCAATTTTTCTGAAGATCTGCGAAATAGTAAAAAGAAGGAATTCTCAGTTTACGGAGTGAGCTTGCTAGGTGGGCGACTTAGACATGTATTTTGCACGGAGATTTTTTAAATAAGTCTGTCTTTTAGGATTTTTTTGAACTTCTGCCACTAGATCAATAAGCCGCAAAGACTCAGTTTTGGTGAATTGTGGACACTCGAGCAGTCCTGCTGCTAAGCATCGGTGAACCGCCTCTGCCTCATAAATAAAGCCTTGCTGATTTGGAAATGCCATAGGGATAGAGACTCTGTCCGGAATCGGATACTCATAGCGAGACACCGGCGCGGGAGTATTTGCATTCATATATCTAGATGGTGTTTTGTTCGGTACTCTAATTGTAATCACAGTGGGACAGTGCGCGGGTTGTTCAAGGGTAATTCTGCCTAAAGAACCAATAAATTCTACGACCTCCGGAAACTCACTTGGGTAAGGTGGTGAGCTTAAGATGGCTGAGCGATCTTCATCATACTCCAGAACTATTGAGCTTCCAGTTACTGTCATGGATTGGGGAGCGCCCGAGCCAAAAGCTATCAGAGCCGCTTGAATCGTATATTCTGCACTAAAATCGGCCTGAACCATCAAAACATCTCCGATAATACCATGCTCGATTGCTAGGCGGGCATGTTCTACCGCAGGGAAAAACCGCGTCCACATCCCATGTTGAGCCATTACGTTTTCCTCTGCGGCGACTCTATACATCTCTCGTGCTTCCTGAGGATTTTGAGAGAACGGTTTTTCACATAAGACATGCTTGCCGGCCTTTGCCGCAAGAATGACATGCTCTTTTTGAACTTCGGGAATAGTTCCAATAAAAACTACGTCAACGTCAGGGGATTGAACCATTTCTGCATAGTCTCCGAACGAAGATTTAATATGATTTTTTTCTGCAAACTGCCTTGCACGGTTGATATCGCGTGCCGCTACGGCAGAGACGGAGGCTCCTTCACAAGCTCTCACGGCGTGGACCCATTGTCGGGAAATTTCGCCGGCACCCAGTATGCCCCAGCGCAGGGGATTTTTGACGTCTTCGGCCTTTGTTAAACCAAGTCTAACGTCTAGAGGCAAAGGTTTGTTGGGTATTGTTCCTTTTAATTTTTCCTTCATGAAGGTTATACGTCCTTTACGTTTAGCTGTTCCGGTTATTTTTCGGGGAGAATTTATTGTTATCAACTCGGCAAATTTAATTTTGATCCTGTGCTTAGCAATGCAATGTTACTGAAATATTGTCGTAATATCGGTAATATAACGCCCAGTGTCGAGAATAATGATGGAGCATAAAATGTGATTGGTAAGTATAGGTACATTTAGTGACACAAGGGAGGTTATTTTCGCATTTAAGGGGTAATTTCGGAATTATTGGTATTTTAAATTAGGGCTCTTTATGGTTTTGACAAAAAATCATGCGTGTCTCGGTGCTCTTTTTGGGTGAAGAGATATTTGTTGAATACCGGTAATTAGGATTGTATTGTGCAGGGAAGATTTCAGTATCGACTTGCGCGCACTTCATGATCAAGTTCCTTTTACGGATACCTCACTTTTTAAATTTATTTATCAAGATTGTTTAAAATTGGAGTATGCAAGTGACAAATATCAAGAGAAGGCTTGCTACAATACTGGCTACTGACTGCGTTGATTTTAGCAAGCATATGGAGCTAGATGAGGTGGCTACATTATCTGGGTTGAATGCATGCAGGGTTATCATTGACTCCAACATCAAGGATTTTGGTGGCAGAATTTTTCATACTGCTGGTGATTCAGTTATCGCGGAGTTTGACAGTCCTGTGGAGTGTGTGAGGGCTGCGGTTAGGTTTCAAGAGATGTTGATGGAAAGAAACAAAGAGACCACTGTTGAACCAAAATTACTTTGGAGGGTGGGTATTCATGTAGATGACATAATCATTGAAGGGGAAAACGTATATGGCAGTGGCGTAAATGTTGCGGCTCGTTTGGAAAGTCACTGTCAACCCGGGGAAATTCTGGTTTCCAGGGTAGTTAGGGAGCAAGTCGCAAAACGAGTCGCGTTCTCCATCGATGCCTCAGGCATACGTGACCTGAAAAATATAGCTCCCAACTTTGAGGTCTTCAGCGTAAGGTCTGCAGACTTAAATACCAGCAAGGTTGTGGCTCAGCAGGAGATAGCAGCGGAGGTTAACAAGGCTTCCCCAAACAACGAAACAGCCAGAATTTCAGAATTAATCTCCAATAAAAAGCCGAAATTGGCGATTCTTCCATTCAAAAATCTTAGCAAAAACGAAGAGAGTCATTTCCTCATTGATGGAGTAGTTGAGGATTTGATTACCGAATTTTCTATGATGAGAGAATTTGAGATTCTTTCTCGCGCTACAATCAGTGATTTTAAAGTAGGTGTTGATGATGCCATGAAATTTGCAGTCAGTCATTCCGTGGATTTCTTGATCAATGGGAGCATAAGGTCGTCAGGTAGCCGTATACGATTGAGCATTGAGCTGATGGATGCCCAGAGCGGTAACGTTGTCTGGAGCAACAAATATGACCGAGTGTTGGACGACGTTTTTGAAATTCAGGATGAGATTGTGCGGAAAATCACGATCGCGCTGTTAGGTGAGATACAGATTACGAGCCTCCAAAGATCAAAACGTAAGCCAACTGAAAATTTTAGCTCTTATGAGTTACTACTGAGGGGAAAAGAACAGCACCACAAGTACACCAAAGATGCCAACCAACTTGCAATAGAATTTTTCGACAAGGCAATTGAAATCGACGAAGGAAATGCCCAAGCCCACGTTTGGAAAGCATGTACCCTTGGTCAGGGGTTGATAAGAAAATATATCGACGATAGCGCTTTTGACGAAAAGTATCAGCTGGCCATGCATCACCTTACCATGGCTCTTGACCTCAATGAAAACGATTTTGAGTGTCATCGGATGCTTTCGGCGGTATATCTCTCAAATCATGATTACAAAAAAGCGGAGGAACATGGTCGCATAGCATATCGCTTGAATCCAAACGATCCCCGAGTTCTGTCCGGTACTGGAGAGGTCTTGGTGCGTATCGGAGACGAGGAGACTGGAATTGCTTTACTTGAGAAGGCGTTGATCCTCGACCCAATTCCGATGGGACAAACCACCTCAGACAACCGCTTTAAGGATTTGGTTCTTGGATACTACTGTGCAGAAAATTGGGATCAATGTGCATCCTACGGCATCCGCGTAAAGGACGTTGATCCAAGGACATGGTTATTACGAAATTTTAGCTTACTCAAGGGTGGGGTAGATCTTTCAGCGGAATCGAGCTTTAGGGATTCCAAGTCAAAATTTATTGGCCTTGACTGGGAAGAGACAATCGACCGATTTCACCTACCTGCAGAAGAGAAAAACAAAGAATTAAACGAATTTGTTTCTTGTCTAAAGGAAAAATATGGTTAACGGGTTTTCTGTATTTGGGTACCCTAAGTCATAGATGCCGAAAATCCTTCATAACTAAACAGACTATTTGGTTCAATCACCTTATGATGTGCTTGTGTGGGTCCAGTAACAGTTCCAAACAACATAAAAAAATCCTCCCGATCCCCTAAATCAAGCGGGACTGTGGTTTTATTAAAAATAATTTTGGCAGGAGCTAACATTTTCTGAGCTAATTAGAAGCTCATGAACTAAATCAGGGTTTAGTAGACTGAGCGACCGAACACGATCCTATAAGATCCTTTTCGGCTGTGCATATTTATAAGAATTTAACGCTCTAGATTAGGAAAAGTAGCATTGGTAAAACAATCGCCGCTGCAGCAAGAGCCCCAACTACCGCACCTTGATAAAGCGAGACATCCCCAGCGACCGGCAGCTCATCACCGAGTTATTTATTTCACGGATTTTAGGCCATGCCTTGGCTTCGGAGAGCATATTGCCATTTCTAATTCTCTGCTCCATGGTCTCACTGACAAACAAATTCAAGAAGTCCGTTTTACTCCGATCTACTCCTTCTCGAGGCTGCCATCTGTATACGGCTCTGTTAATTA
>MDTB01155752.1_pt1 | contig 25300 bp, 23 predicted proteins | sample 811161 | NCBI WGS metagenome assembly MDTB01 (sample SAMN05326650, study PRJNA326480) | marine metagenome | isolation source: seawater | place: Mediterranean Sea | collected 2009
AAATTCTTAGGCGAAATCACATTATTGGGTCAACCCTTTGTCAAGGACCCTGATAAATCAGTCGAAAAATTACTGGCTGAAAACGCTGCCAAGGTCATTTCTTTTCAGCGTTACGAAGTTGGTGAAGGCATAGAAAAGAAATCAGAAAACTTTGCAGAAGAAGTCATGGCTCAGGTTAATCAAAGCAGCTAATCACTACCAACGGGGACTCATAAGTCCCCGTTTTTTTATCTGCTAGATCGGAGCGACATACACGCATACTCAACATTTGAAAAGCTAGGTTTAAACATGGTCGAAAAATTGAAATATAAACGTATTTTGCTGAAATTGAGTGGTGAAGCGTTAATGGGTCAATTCGATTACGGTATAGACCCGGCAGTATTGTCGCGGGTGGCAAAAGAAATAGTTGAATTACTGGATTTGCAAGTGGAAGTCGCAGTCGTAATTGGTGGTGGCAATATATTTCGCGGCGCGGGTCTGGCTCAGGGTGGCATAGATCGAGTCACTGGTGATCACATGGGCATGCTGGCAACAGTGATCAATTGTCTGGCACTGCAGGATGCAATTGAGCGTGAGGGTAAATACTGTCGCGTGTTATCAGCATTGAAGATTAATCAGGTATGTGAAGATTACATACGTCGGCGTGCTATTCGTCATCTAGAGAAAGGTCGGTTGATTGTATTTGCTGCAGGCACGGGTAATCCTTATTTCACGACTGACTCCGCGGCGAGTCTGCGGGCCACAGAAATCAATGCCGATTTGATGTTAAAGGCAACAAAAGTAGATGGTGTTTACACCTCTGATCCATTGACTGATCCAACGGCTACTCGCTACGAGAGTCTCAGTTATGATCAAGTATTGCAGGATAAATTGAATGTCATGGATGCAACCGCTATTGTTATGTGTCGTGACAATAACATTCCTCTAAGAGTGTTCAATATGTTTAATCCAGGCGACTTGAAGCGTATTGCCCTAGGTGAAAACGTGGGTACGTCTGTAACGAGTAAAGTATAAAATGATTGATGAAATAAAAAAGGATGCTGATACCCGCATGGGTAAAAGTGTCGAATCTCTCAAAACAGAATTAACTAAAATAAGAACTGGACGGGCTAATGTCAGCCTGCTGGACCATGTCATGGTGGATTACTACGGCTCCCAAGTTCCGATTGCGCAAGCGGCTACTGTATCAGTTGAGGATGCCAGGACTCTGAGTGTGTCTCCTTGGGAGAAGACTCTGGTGCCAGTAATTGAAAAAGCCATTATGAGTTCTGACATGGGGCTTAACCCAGTCACTTCAGGTGATGTCATTCGGGTGCCTCTGCCGGCACTGACAGAAGAAAGACGCAAGGATTTTGTCAAGCTGGTGCGTCAAGAGGCAGAGCAAGGACGCATAGCCATCCGGAACATTCGCCGTGATGCCAATAATGATTTCAAAGAGCTGGTTAAGGAAAAAGAAATTTCAGAGGACGATGAGCGTGGCGCCCTGGAGTTTGTGCAAAAACTTACCGATAAGTACATCAAGCATATCGATGAGATTTTGGCAGACAAAGAAAAAGAGCTCATGGAAATATAACAATCTCTTCTGACCCACTCCACTATGCAGTCTAGTCAAGATATGACCGCCTCTAACACAGCAATAAAGCATATTGCTATCGTTATGGATGGTAACGGGCGCTGGGCACAAAAGCGCTCACTGCCACGTGCTGCGGGTCATGCTAAGGGGGTCACTACACTCAAGAAAATTGTCCAGCATTGTTGTCAACTGAATACCGAAGTATTGACAATTTTCGCTTTCAGCAGTGAAAACTGGCAGCGTCCCAGAGATGAAGTGAATGCTCTGCTAGGCCTTTTCATTTCCTCCCTAAAAGAGGAAATCGATCAGCTGCATCAAAATCAGATACGCATAAACTTTATCGGTGATATCGATAAATTCAATGCGGACTTAAAACGCCAGATGGAATCTGCCCAGCAACTGACCGCTGCCAATACCGGTCTAGTGTTGAATGTTGCACTCAGCTATGGTGGACGCTGGGATGTGTTGCATGCATGCCGTAAGATGTGCGCGCAGTTGATGCAGGGTGACATTACCTTACAAGACATTGACGAATCGCTTCTGAGCCAAAGTCTTTCCACGCACCCAATGCCTGAACCCGATTTATTCATACGTACAGCTGGCGAGCAGCGCATCAGTAATTTTCTTATTTGGCAGTTGGCCTACACTGAACTCTATTTTACGCCAGTGCTATGGCCAGACTTTGAGGTCGATGACCTGAATAAGGCGATCGAGCAGTATAGTCACAGGAAGAGAAAATTCGGCCTCACCCAAGAGCAGGTCAATGCAGAAAAAGCTTAAACAGCGCATCCTTGCCGGTGCCATCATGATCCCAGCCGTGGTGCTGGGATTATTGTTTTTGAGTAGCCAATGGTTTGCCTTGGTGCTCGCGGTGATCGCGGCCATTGGCGCTTGGGAGTGGGCCAGTTTAGTGGCCTACCAGGGGGTCAGGAAAATAGTCTACGTTGGTGTTTGTCTGGCCTTATTTGTGTTCGGCTGGTTGTACTTGGAACAACAGCATGTGCGCCTATTGCTGCTACTTGCCAGCGGTTATTGGGTGTTTGTCCTAGTATTACTAAGTTTCTATCAAGCCCATTGGGTAGGTAATTACTTGCTTCACAGCTTCCTCAGTTATAGTGGCTACTTTGTGATCTTCGTGGGCTGGTTATCGATGCTGACATTGCATCAGCAAGAACCCCGTTTATTATTATTCATGTTTGTGCTGATTTGGGTCGCCGATACCGCTGCCTATTTCGCCGGCAAGGCATTTGGTAAAACCCAACTGGCGGCAGAACTCAGCCCGGGTAAGACGCGTGAAGGGCTCAGCGGTGCTGTTCTGGGAACCGGGATTTTTGCCCTATGTGGTGCCTGGTGGTTTGAGCTGCAGCCTATGCAGGCGGTTTATTTTGTTATTTTATCTGTCTTAAGTGTACTTATTTCTGTGGTCGGTGATTTGTTTGAAAGTCTGCTTAAACGCAATGCAGGGAAGAAAGACAGTGGCAGTATTATTCCAGGACATGGTGGGGTACTGGATCGTATTGATAGTCTGCTTGCCGCAGCACCTGGTTTTGCGCTAGCTATTTATTGGTTGTAAGCATGAGTCATTCAAAAGGTATAGCGATTCTTGGATCAACAGGCAGCGTGGGCTGTAATCCCCTCGATGTCGTGGCACGTAATCCAGCCGATTTTCATGTCGTGGCACTGGCAGCGCAGCGCTCCGTTGAATTGCTCCTAGAGCAAAGCCAGCGATTTCAGCCTGACTATGTGGTGTTATCTGATCCGACTGCGGCAGAACATTTTAAAACCGCCCTGCAGGGCGCAGCTTATCAACCCACACTGCTGGAGGCCGCACATGGCTTGGAGCAAATTGTAGCTCTCCCTCAGGTTGAAATTGTGATGGCGGCCATCGTCGGGGCGGCCGGGCTGCCGTCTACACTGGCCGCGGCTCAGGCGGGTAAAACACTCCTGTTAGCGAATAAAGAAGCGCTGGTTATGTCCGGTGAATTATTGATCCATACGGCACACCAGAATAATGCCTGTCTGTTGCCAATAGACAGTGAACATAATGCCGTTTTTCAATGTATGGCCAATCACCCTGATGCCGATATCAAAGCGGGGGTAGAGGAAATAATCCTGACGGCCTCGGGTGGTCCGTTTCTCACTACGCCTATCGAGCAACTGCAAACCATTACACCTGAGCAGGCATGCAAGCACCCTAATTGGAGTATGGGGAAAAAAATATCGGTTGATTCCGCCACCATGATGAATAAAGGGCTGGAGCTGATAGAAGCCTGTTTGTTATTCGGCTTTGATAGCTCAAAAGTGAGTGTGTTGATTCATCCTCAGTCTGTGATTCATGCGCTCGTGGCGTATAAGGATGGCTCCATGATTGCGCACATGGGCTACCCTGACATGCGCGTACCTATCGCGCACGCATTAGCCTGGCCTGAACGTATCAGCTCAGGGGTAGCAAAACTTGATCTGAGCGAATGTCAAAGTCTGCAATTTCAGCAGCCAGATACTGATCGCTTTCCCTGTCTGGCGCTGGCTATGCAAGTGCAAGCGGCAGGTCAGTCGGCACCCACTGTACTGAATGCAGCCAATGAAATTACTGTGCAAGCTTTTTTGGATGAACATATCGCCTACCCACAGATTTACCAAGTCGTCTCCGAGGTGGTTGCGGCAACAGAACTTCTGCCATTGACTACGCTCGAAAGTATTCTCGCGGTAGATGCCAATGCCAGAGATGCAGCACGCCACATTATCAGCAATATTGAGAATTAATTATGAATGGTATTTTAGTTAGTCTGCTTTCGTTCATCGTCGCCATTAGTGTCATCGTCACAATTCACGAGTTTGGGCACTACATTGTGGCACGCTTGTTGGGTGTCAAGGTGCTGCGTTTTTCAGTCGGTTTTGGGCGAACACTGTTTAAATATATTTCGCCTCGCAGTGGTATTGAATATGTTGTTGCTGCCTTACCGCTGGGTGGTTATGTGAAAATGTTGGATGAGCGTGAAGAGCCGGTGGCAGCTCATGATCAACCACGCGCTTTCAATAATAAGTCCGTCTACGCGCGATTTGCCATCGTCGCAGCAGGTCCATTGTTTAATTTCATTTTTGCAATTTTTGCTTACGCAAGTATGTATATGATTGGCGTGCAAGGCTTGGCACCGGAAATAGCCAAAGTCGAGCCCAACAGTATTGCCTATCAGGCGGGCTTGCTGCCGGGTGATGTGCTTGTTCGCATTAATGATCGCCAAGTGGCCACCTGGGAAGATGCCGCACTGAATCTCATCGGCGAGGGTATCAAAACGGGCGTGGTTGCGTTGCAGAAAAAGACCCCGGCCGGTGACCTTGAGCAACATAATTTAGATCTGTCCGATACCCGATTGCTATTGGCTGAGGGCGATCCCCTGACAAAAATCGGCATCACTCCATGGCGCTTACAGTTGGCAGCTAAATTGGGTGAATTCGCGCGCGGCAGTGCCGCTCAGGCGCAGGGATTTCTGGCGGGTGATCTGATCCTGCAAGCTGATGGTGTGGCGGTTAAAGATTGGTTGCATTGGGTCGAGCTGGTCAAAAATCATCCAAATAAAGAGATGAACGTAGTGATTCTCCGCCAACAGCAGCGCTTGGTCATGACACTTACGCCTAAGGCGGTCCAGCAAGGCAACGATACGATTGGACGGATTGGGGTGAAACCTTGGATTGATCGAGAGGCGATTGAAGCGCGCCAAATCGTCACACAGGAGAATTTTTTCGAGGCTTTTAGCCGTGGATGGTCAAAAACCTTGGATATGAGCGTGCTGACCGTGAAATTGCTTGGTAAACTGATTACTGGTGAGGCCTCGACAAAGAATATCAGTGGGCCAATATCAATTGCAGAGTTTGCGGGGATATCTGCTCAGATGGGCTTGGCTACATTTTTAAGTACCCTGGCCATAATCAGTATCAGTATAGGTATTTTGAACCTATTGCCCGTACCCATGCTCGATGGTGGTCACTTGATGTACTACTTGGTCGAAATGGTTAAAGGCAGTCAGGTGTCTGAGACGATACAACTACAAGGCCAAAAAATAGGAATTATGTTGCTTGCAGGTTTAATGCTGTTGGCCTTCTATAATGATATACAAAGATTGTTTAGCTGAATTCATTAGCATCATGAAAATTAGAATAAAAAAAGTGCTCATGGCGGTATGTTTTTGTCTCAGCGTGGCTGTTGTGCATGCTCAAACATTTGACATTGCCGACATCGAGATTGAAGGTTTAGAGCGTATTGCACCCGGCACGGTGTTCACTCATATTCCGGTTGAGGTCGGTGATCGGTTTGATCTATCTGATGCCGCGTTGATTATTCGGCAATTATATAAAACGGAATTATTTAGTGATGTGCAATTGCGCCGTGAAGGTGACAAATTAATCGTTGCTGTGATCGAGCGTCCGGGTATCGCCTCACTGGACATTGTGGGTAATAAAGATATCCCTGATGAACAGTTGATTGAGAGTCTTGCTCTGATCGGTGTCGCGCCTGGGCGGGTATTGAATCGCTCGGTGCTAGAGCGCCTAGAGAATGAATTACTGCAACAATATTTCTCGCGTGGCAAATACAGCGTAGAAATAGAGACGCTGACCACAGAATTACAACGTAATCGTGTTGATGTGAAAATTATGATTGCGGAAGGTAAGGCGGCAAAGATTCGTGATATTAATATTGTTGGTAATTCAATTTATGATGATGACACTCTGAAGAAGAGTTTTGAATCCGGCAATACGCCGTTTTGGAAATTCTGGTCGAGTGCGGATAAGTATTCTAAGCAAAGCCTATCCGCAGATTTGGAGACCCTTCGTTCGGAGTATCTGAATAATGGCTATATGCAGTTTAATATCGATTCTACTCAGGTCTCTATCACGCCAGATAAAAAAGATATTTTCATTAGTATTAATATTAACGAAGGTGACCAATATACCCTGAATGAAGTCAAGCTGGCGGGTAAGTTTGTAGTGCCGGAAGATGAGTTGCGGGCGTTAATGGTCACTCAGGCCGGCACTGTGTTTTCACGTCAAGCCGTGGTGGCTTCAACTGAAGCGATCACTCAACGACTGGGCATTGATGGTTATGCGTTTGCCCGCGTCAATCCAGTTCCGAAGCTGAATGCAGAGGAAAAAACAGTTGACCTCACACTGTTTATCGATCCCGGCAAACGTACTTACGTGCGACGCATTAATATTGTCGGTAATCAATACAGTCGTGATGAAGTATTCAGACGCGAGCTCAGACAGATGGAAGGGGGTTGGTTCTCACAATCTGCAGTGGATTTGTCCAGACGCCGCATCCAACGCCTGGCCTTTGTTGAGATGGTCGAAGTGGAAACAATCAAACTGCCCAGACATGATGATTTTGTTGATTTGACCTTTACCGTTCAGGAGCGTCTAGCGGGTAGCTTCTCAATTGGTGCCGGCTTATCAGATAGTCAGGGAGCGGTATTAACAACCAGCGTGAGTCAGGACAATTTTCTTGGCTCAGGCAAACAAGTAGCCTTCCAAATTAATACCAGTAAAGTGAACACGATATATGATATTTCCTACACTGATCCTTACTACACCATTGATGGTGTCAGTCGTGGCTATGGTTTTAGTTATATATCCACTGACGCAGGTGAAGCAGACATCTCCGATTTTGACTCAGAACAATTCAGTCTGAGAACCAATTATGGTATCCCGTTAACTGAGGACGATCGGGTCAGTATGATTGTTGATTTACGCAAAACAGACATTGATCAAAGCCGATATTCTTCCGATGAAATCGTGGAATATCTGGATGAGAATGGTAAGAGTTTTTTAAACTTTAGCCTGACTGGTAGTTATGTCCATGATAGCCGTAACCGTCGATTATTCGGCACTGACGGCTTCTATCAGCGTGCTCGTCTGGAGGTCACAACACCCTTGAGTGACTTGGAATATTATAAAATAGATCATCGCCATTTGTGGCTATATCCGCTAAGTGACACGTTTACATTCGCCACGCGGTCACAAATCGGCTACGGTGATAGTTACGGAGATGCCAGTGATCTGCCATTCTTCGAGAAATTCCGCGCAGGTGGTGCGCGCACAGTGAGAGGGTATACTAGTAACACACTAGGTCCTAAAGACAGTCGCGGTGATGCCTTTGGCGGTAATTTCCTCACTACTGCGGGGGTTGAGGTATACTTTCCGGTACCACAGTTAATGGATCCGACTCGATTCAGACTCGGTATGTTTGCGGATATGGGTAATGTGTTTGAGGACGTTGATGAGTTTGAAGCGGCTGAGCTCAGGGGAAGTGTTGGCTTAGAAGTTAATATGATCACAGGGATGGGAGGAATAACGTTTAGTTTCTCCAGCCCATTCAATGATGAGGATGAGGATGAGACCGAATCTTTCCAATTTGAATTCGGTACCAGTTTTTAATTAGGAGAAAATTTTGAACAATACAATAATAAGAGCAGCTGCACTGATACTGCTGATGGTGTTCTCCAATGGGGTCATGGCGGAGGTTAAGATAGGCTATGTCAATTTCGGTAAATTGATGGAACAGTCTAAACAGGGCGAATCAGTGCGAAAATCTCTTGAAGCTGAATTCAGAGGTCGAGATCAAGAGCTGAGTGTTTCTCGCGATGCGATTCTTAAGCTGGAAGAGAAGCTCAAGAATGATGGCAGTATTATGAGTGAAGCGAATAGAGTGAAGCTGGAGCGCGACATACTGAGCAAAAAACGTGATCATAATCGACAACGGGATGAGTATCGCGAAGATATTAATATTCGCCGCAATGAAGAAGTTGCTTCCTTACAAAAGAAAGTCTACGAGGTAATCAAGCAATATTCGGAAAAGAATCAATTTGACCTAGTGCTCACTCAGCCGGTGCTATACGCAAGTCCAACTGTAGAGATTACTGATCAGGTATTGGCTGAACTGAATTCTGCTAATTAAAGTATTGACTCAAATCATACCTGCTATGATTACTAATTATCAGTATCGGAATGCAAATGAGTGAGACGCCAAGCATAACCATGTCTGTGCAAGATGTGATGAAGTACCTGCCACATCGCTATCCATTCTTGTTGATCGATAAAGTGATAGAGTGTCGCCATGGCGATGCCATAGTTGCGATCAAAAATGTGACTATTAATGAGGGTTTTTTCCAGGGACACTTCCCCCAAACACCCGTTTTCCCTGGGGTGCTCATACTCGAAGCGCTGGCACAGGTGTCCGGAGTTTTAGTTCTGAGTGACCCGGCTTTAAAACCTGAAAATGAAAGTTTGTTTTTATTTGTTGGTATTGAGAATACTCGTTTTAAACGTCCTGTAGTGCCCGGTGATCAATTGCGACTAGAGTCGCGCTTGGCTCGTATGAAGCGAAATTTTGGAATTTTTGAAACAAACGCTTATGTGGATGATGAGCTTGCCGCCAGTGCAGAGTTGAAATGTATGTTCAAGGATCTTGACTGACTTAAACGTTCGCTTCCTCAGCCCTAAGTCACACGCACGAGCCTAATCAACAAGCCATCCTTTCTCAAGCCTTATCAAATCATTGTGTATTGAGAATAGCCTTGATAAAGAAACACGCCAACGTAATCGATTATGCTGCCATGCAAGTGCACTTGGATGAGTATGCGGGTATCGACGAGGTTGGTCGTGGTCCTTTGGCGGGTCCGGTGATCGCGGCTGCGGTAATTTTAGGTAGCACGGCAGACTGGTCACAGATTACTGACTCCAAGGCCTTGGCAGAAAAACAGCGCGAACAATTAGCACGGCAGATTAAGCAGCATGCTATCGCTTGGTCACTCGGGCGTTGTGAGTGTCATGAAATTGATCGTTTAAATATATTTAATGCCAGTTTGCTTGCCATGCAACGTGCCTTTGAAGCGCTGCAGGCGCGTCCCGAGCTGGTCTTGGTGGATGGTAAATATAGCCCAGAACTGAGTGTTAAATCATTCGCCGTCATTAAAGGTGATAGGCATGTGCCAGCTATCGGTGCCGCCTCCATCATTGCCAAGGTCGAACGCGACCAGGAAATGGTCGCACTTGATAGCGTCTATCCCGAATACGGGTTTGCTCAGCATAAAGGATATCCAACTCCGGCCCATCTATCCGCTCTACAACACTATGGTGCTTGTCAGCAGCATCGCAGAAGTTTTAAGCCTGTCGCGAAGGTGCTCATATGACCCCTGAATTTATTCATCTGCGAGTGCACAGTGAGTATTCCATCATTGATGGCCTGGTGCGTATTCCCGAGCTGGTGAGCAAAGTTCACCAGCTGGATATGCCAGCGGTGGCTGTGACTGACTTCAGCAATTTATTCGCTCTGGTCAAATTTTATCGTAGCGCCATGACACAAGGAATTAAGCCGATTATCGGCGCAGATGTGCTGGTCTGTGACGATGACAGCAACGAGCAATTCAGGATTGTGCTGTTATGTATAAATAATCTTGGCTATAAACATCTAACAGAATTACTCACGCGGGCCTATCTTGAAGGACAACAGGGTGGCCTGCCGGCAGTTAAGCGTGCCTGGGTGTTGCAACACAATGAGGGTCTGCTGGCACTCTCAGGCGGGCGTGAAGGCGATCTGGGTAAGCTGCTGATCAAACAAGACCATGTCCGCGCTGAACAATGCCTCGCACTATGGCAACAACATTTTGCCGACCGCTATTACATCGAATTGCAACGCACCGGGCGTGACAATGAGGATCGTTATAACGAAGCTGCCCTAGCACTGGCCAGCAGCCAACAACATGCGGTGGTGGCGACTAATGATGTACGCTTCTTAAGTGCGGATGAGTACGAGGCACATGAAGTCAGGGTATGCATCAATCAAGGACGTGTGCTGTCTGATCCCCGCCGAGCCAGGCTATACAGTGAACAACAGTATCTGCGTTCGCCAGCAGAAATGCTTGCGTTGTATCAGGATGTGCCAGAGGCACTGACCAATACTATTGAAATTGCCAAACGCTGCAATGTGCACCTAGAGTTCGGTAATAATGTATTGCCTGAATTCCCTACTGGAGAATTGTCCGCCGACCAGTATTTACGTCAGCATGCGGAGCAAAAACTCGCACAGCGGTTGGATAAGATTCGCCAAATTGATCCTGAAGTCGATGTCACTCAATACTCTCAGCGCTTAGACATTGAGTTAGACGTGATCGAACGCATGGGCTATCCCGGCTATTTTTTAATCGTTGCAGATTTTACAGAATGGTCGCGCAACAATGGCGTACCTGTGGGACCAGGACGTGGTTCGGGTGCGGGCTCTCTAGTGGCGTATGCGCTCGGTATTACCGATATCGACCCAATGCGCTACGAGCTGTTGTTTGAGAGATTTCTAAATCCTGAACGTGTCTCCATGCCGGATTTTGATATCGATTTTTGTATGGCTGGACGAGATCGTGTGATTGAGTATGTCGCTAGTCGCTACGGACGTGAAAAAGTCAGTCAAATCATCACCTATGGCACCATGGCTGCAAAAGCGGTGGTACGCGATGTTGGTCGGGTGCTTGGTCACCCTTACGGATTTGTTGATCGTATTGCGAAAATGATTCCGTTTGAAGTTGGTATGACGCTCGCTAAAGCGATTAAGAATGAAAAAGATTTTCGCCAGCTGATTGATGACGATGAGGACGTCAGCGCACTCATTGACATGGCGCTGCAACTGGAGGGGCTGGTCAGAAATGCGGGCAAGCATGCCGGTGGCGTAGTCATCGCACCTTCAAAATTGACTGACTTTACCCCCTTATTTTGTGAGGCAGGTGGCGCGAATGTAGTCACTCAACTGGATAAAGATGATGTCGAGGCAATAGGTCTGGTCAAATTTGACTTCCTAGGCTTGCGCACCTTGACGATTATCGATCGCACCCTACAGATGGCTAACCGCAGACGTCAACAAGAGGGCTTGGCCGATATCGATTTGAATGTCTTGCCGCTGGATGATGAGCCGACCTATGCGCTGTTACAAAATCAGCAAACCACCGCAGTGTTTCAGCTAGAGTCGGATGGCTTGAAAGAAATCCTCGGGCGCCTCAAACCAGATAAGTTTGAAGACGTGGTGGCGATGGTGGCACTTTATCGGCCGGGACCCCTGCAATCCGGCATGGTGGATGATTTTATTGATCGCAAGCATGGCGCCAAAGTGGAATATCCACACCCAGATCTTGAGTCAATCCTAACTGAAACCTATGGCGTCATTCTCTATCAAGAGCAGGTGATGCAGATCGCCCAAATACTGGCGGGCTATACCTTGGGTGGGGCTGATTTATTGCGCCGTGCGATGGGTAAAAAGAAACCTGAGGAGATGGCCAAACAACGCTCAATTTTTGTTGATGGTGCAGTCGCGCGCAATGTCGAGGAGGCTCAAGCGACTTACATTTTCGACCTAATGGAAAAATTCGCTGGTTACGGTTTTAATAAATCTCATTCGGTCGCGTATGCCATGTTGTCCTATCAGACGGCGTGGTTGAAAACCCATTATCCTGCTGAATTCATGGCGTCCGTGTTATCGGCGGATATGGATAACACGGATAAAGTGGTCCAACTGCGAGATGAATGTAAGAGTATGCAGATTGAGGTGATGCCGCCACATGTCAATCAATCAGATTATGCCTTCACCGTGATTGATAAAATGAAAATAGTCTATGGGCTGGGCGCTATCAAAGGCGTCGGTGAAGCAGCTATCGAAGCACTCATTAACGAGCGTCACGCTCAGGGTGATTATCAATCTTTGCATGATTTGTGTATGCGTCTGGAAACACAGAAGTTCAATCGTCGCAGTATGGAGGCATTGATTCGTTCAGGTGCGCTCGATAGTTTTGGCCAAACACGTGCCACTTTGATGCATCACTTACCGCGTGCCATGCAAACCGCGGAACAACATCATCGCAATAATACCTTGGGCCAAAATGATATGTTTGGAGGTGAGCAAACTATCGTGCGTGAGGGTACGATAGAACAAAAACCCGAGTGGGATAGTGACACGCTGTTGGCTGCTGAGCGCGAAACATTGGGTCTGTATTTCTCGGGTCATCCTGTGGATCAGTATTTCCCAGAGTTGATCAATATTGTGGGTAAATCGTTATGCGAACGCCTGACGATGCCGATCCCGAAAGTAGAAAATAATTATCGTAAGCAAGACATGAATACTGTGCGCGTAGCAGGTTTATTAATAGATATGCGCTTACGTAATAGTGCCTCAGGTCGAATTGCATTTCTTACTATTGATGACACCACCGAGCGCATGAATGTGGCGGTGTTTGCCGATACTTACAGCGCCTACAAGCAGCTGCTCGTTAAAGATCAGATTTTAGTTATCGAGGGTTCAGTCAGTCTCGATGAGCGCACTGGCAAGCCCAGCTTGCGTGCCAAGCAGGTAGCACGTTTAGAAGATGTGCGCGTGGAACAGGGCCGCGCAGTATTAATTAAACTGGCTGAGCCAAAACCAACGCTGGTGACAGAAATGCGCACCACCCTAAAACCTTATTTACAGGGTAAGTGTCAGGTGCACATTGCTTATTCATCCCAATCTGCACAAGCTCAGTTTCAACTTGGTCCAGAGTGGAATGTGACACCTGAGCGTGAATTACTCCGTCGCTTGCAAGCACTGGATGGGGTTGTATCAACCCATGTGATGTATTGACGGATAGCAATAACTTTCATGAAATCATCTGCAACAACGACTATAATAGCGAAAAAATTTAGAAGTCTGTTATGAACTCTGATTATCTGGAATTTGAACAACCGATCGCTGAATTAGAGGCAAAGATCGATGAACTGCGTCGTGTTGAGTCAGATAATGAGATGCAGCTGGGTGATGAGATTGCCAAACTACAAGCCAAATGCCAAAGCTTGACTGAATCAACCTTTAGCAATTTAACTGCTTGGCAAGTCGCCCAGATAGCACGCCATCCTAATCGGCCTTATACGCTCGATTACATCTCACAGTTATGCACAGATTTTGAGGAGCTGCATGGTGATCGCGCCTATGCTGATGATGCTGCGATTATCTGTGGTATAGCTCGGTTTGAAGGTCGTGCAGTGGCCATCATTGGGCATCAAAAAGGGCGTAACACGAAAGAAAATCTGCATCGAAATTTTGGTATGCCGCGACCCGAGGGTTATCGCAAGGCATTACGTATCATGGAAACCGCAGAAAAATTTCGCCTGCCGATTCTGACCTTCATCGATACACCCGGCGCCTATCCTGGCGTAGGTGCGGAAGAGCGTGGCCAAGCACAAGCCATTGCTAAAAATCTGTACCGTATGGCGGAGCTCAAAACACCGATTATCTCTACCGTCATCGGTGAAGGTGGCTCCGGTGGTGCCTTGGCAATTGGGGTATGTGACCATTTATCGATGTTGAGCTACAGTACTTATTCTGTCATCTCACCGGAGGGCTGTGCCTCTATCCTGTATAAAAATGCCGACAAGGCACAAGATGCGGCAGAATCAATGGGCATCACCTCCAAACGTCTCATGGAATTGCACTTGATTGACGAAATTATCGCTGAACCTCTCAATGGCGCACATCGCGATCTAGCCGCGACCTGTGCCAATCTCAAGGCTTCTCTATGCCAAAGTCTGGCGCGTTTGGGCAAGCTGGATACCCAACAACTGCTGACTAATCGGTATCAAAAACTAACCACCTATGGGGTATTCAAAGATTAGTTTTTGGCCTGCGCCAAGATGAAGGCTATCACTACAGCGCTGCACGCAGCGTTGACAACAATTGCTCCCCAACAGACTATCTATATTGCCTTCAGTGGCGGCCTAGATTCTAGTGTACTGCTGCATGCCAGTCATGCCATTGCCCTGCGTCAGCAACGTCGCCTGCAAGCAATTCATGTCGATCATCAAATGCAAGCGGCGGCCACGCAGATGGCGCAGCACTGCCAACATATATGCGACCAACTTGGCGTGCAATTACATACTTGCCAAGTCAACATCGCAGAATATGTGCAGCTGGGGCCAGAGGGTGCAGCGCGTGAGGCGCGTTACCATGCCTTCAGCCAGTATCTGCAAGAGAATGATGTGCTGTTTACTGCCCATCACGCGGATGATCAAGTTGAGACCGTACTGTTGAGACTGTTGCGCGGCGCAGGCAGCCGCGGTTTGGTCGGTTGCTTGAGTGAGAGAACCTTGGGGGTGGGTCAGTTGCGGCGACCGTTACTGGCCATCCCGCGTGCACAACTGGAACACTACGCGCGTGTGCATAAGTTGAGCGTTTACCACGATGCCAGTAACGACGCACTCGAATTTGAGCGCAATTATCTGCGCCACAAAGTGATGCCGACGATTGTTGCACGTTGGCCACATGTCGGGACGAGCATTGCGCGTAGCAGTCAATGGCAGTTCGAGACTGCGCACTTATTAGATCGACTCGCGCAACAGGATTTGGCCAACTGCACGGACAATCCTCTGGCTATTGAACAATTGCCAGAGGATCAGGCCAGCTTAAAGAACGCTTTACGCTGGTGGATTCAGCGACAGGGTCTGGCGCTGCCCGGTGCGCGCGTGCTGCAGGAAATTGTCAGCCAACTATTACCTGCTGGAGATGATGCCATGGCCTGTGTACGCTGGCAGGATAACGAGCTCAGAAAATATCGGGCTAAAGTGTATGCGTTGCAGCGCTTAACGGCGCATGATGCCAGTATTTGTCTGGATTGGGATTTAACGCATGACCTCAACCTAGATGCCCTCAAGATGCGCTTGACACGTGCGCGACTTGAACAAGCAGGGCTGCAATTAACGGGCATTGATCGGCTGCAGGTCAGATTCAGACAAGGTGGCGAGTCGTTGCGCCCACGTGGGCGCGGTTGTGAAAAAACACTCAAGACATTATTTCAGGAGGCGGGCGTACCGCCGTGGTTAAGATCGCGTATCCCGCTGCTATATCACCAACAACAGCTTATTTATGTCTTTGGATACTGGATTCACGAGGGTTATTGATTGAGGCATACCGCCTGCTTTGCTATCCTGATTACCCATCCTGTACTCTGGAATTAATCAATGACACGATACATATTTATTACCGGCGGGGTGGTCTCTTCCTTAGGTAAAGGCATCGCCAGTGCCTCTCTGGGTGCAATTCTAGAGGCGCGCGGTCTGTCGATTACCATGATTAAACTGGATCCATATATCAATGTCGATCCTGGCACGATGAGTCCCTTCCAGCACGGCGAAGTCTATGTCACCGATGATGGGGCTGAAACGGATCTTGATCTGGGCCATTACGAGCGTTTTGTTCGCTTCCGATCGTCCAAAAATAATAATTTTACCACCGGTCAGATATACGAGAATGTGATCCGCAAAGAGCGTCGTGGTGACTATCTGGGGGGCACGGTACAGGTAATTCCCCATATTACCGATGAAATCAAACAGTCCGTGCGCAAAGGGTCCGAGGGCGTCGATGTGGCGCTGGTTGAAATTGGCGGCACCGTGGGTGATATCGAATCGCTGCCGTTCCTCGAAGCGATACGTCAAATGGGTGTCGAGTTGGGACGTAAGCATGTGATGTATATTCACCTTACGCTAGTGCCTTATATCAATGCATCAGGTGAAGTTAAAACTAAGCCTACCCAGCACTCAGTGAAAGAATTACGTTCGATTGGTATCCAGCCTGATATTCTGTTGTGTCGCAGTGATCGCGCATTGCCTGATAATGAGCGCCGCAAAATTGCTTTATTCACCAATGTCGAAGAACGTGCGGTCATTTCCTCTGTGGACATGAATAGTATCTATAAAATACCGCTGTGGCTGCATTCACAGGGACTGGATAACATTGTGTTGGAGAAATTTCAGCTGGAACTGCCGGTGGCTGATTTGACTGATTGGAAAGAGGTAGTGCATGCCATTGAATTCCCAGAGATTGAAATCAATGTCTATATGGTCGGCAAGTATGTGGAAATGACAGAGTCATATAAATCACTCAATGAAGCGCTTATTCATGCCGGCGCGAAGACCCAAACCCAAGTCAATATTACCTATCTAGATTCAGAAACACTTGAAACCAATGGGACTGAAATTCTTGCTCAAGCGGATGCTATTTTAGTGCCGGGCGGATTTGGCCATCGCGGCATTGAAGGTAAGATTTTGGCCGCTAAATATGCGCGTGAGAATCATATTCCATATCTTGGGATCTGCCTGGGCATGCAGGTAGCAGTGATTGACTATGCCCGCCATGTGGCTGGTTTAGAACAGGCGCACAGTACTGAATTTGATGAACATACCCCCGCGCCTGTGATCGCGTTGATCACCGAATGGCAGCAGAGTGATGGCCGTGTCGAAAAACGCTCAAAACTGACGGATCTGGGTGGTTCGATGCGCTTGGGTGCGCAGCAATGTCAATTAGCCGAGCATTCGCTGGCAGAGAAAATGTACGCTCAGGCGACTATTTTTGAGCGCCATCGTCATCGCTATGAATTCAATAACAATTATCTGCAGCAGTTGGCAGAGGCTGGCCTGGCCTTTACCGGTAAATCTATTGATGACAAGTTGGTTGAGGTGGTGGAGATCAAGGCGCATCCATGGTTCCTGGGCTGTCAGTTCCATCCGGAATTCACCTCTACCCCGCGCGATGGTCACCCATTGTTCTCTGGCTTTGTTAACGCCGCCCGAAAATTACGTGAACAACAAGTGGAGATCACCTCAAATGTTGAGGTCTTGGGCGAGGTTGAGCCCGTCATGCAAAAAGATCAAGCATGAAACTCTGTCACTTTGAGGTCGGTCAAGATCAGCCGTTTTTCTTGATCGCGGGTCCCTGTGTGATCGAGAGTCTGACCTTGGCGCAGGATACCGCAGGGCAATTGCAAGAAATCTGCAGCCAGCTACATATCCCGCTCATTTATAAATCGTCCTTTGATAAGGCTAATCGTACGTCTGCAAGCAGCTTTCGTGGGCCCGGGCTGGAACAGGGTTTGCAGATACTAGCCACCATCAAGCAGCAATTTGGCTTGCCAATTCTGACTGATGTGCATGAAGATACGCCGCTGGACGAGGTCAAAGAGGTCGTTGATGTTCTTCAAACGCCAGCTTTTTTGTGTCGCCAGACGAACTATATTCAGCGCGTTGCGGCAACCGGACTGCCGGTTAACATTAAAAAAGGACAATTTTTGTCCCCCTGGGACATGCAACATGTGGTGAGCAAGGCTAAATCCACGGGAAATGAACACATTATGGTGTGTGAGCGCGGTGTATCATTTGGATATGGTAACCTAGTGTCCGATATGCGCTCGCTGGCAATCATGCAGGATACCGGATGTCCAGTAGTGTTTGATGCGACACATTCGGTACAATTGCCGGGCGGGGAAGGCGCATGCTCAGGGGGACAAAGAGAATTTGTGCCGGTGCTGGCACGTGCAGCGATGGCGGTAGGCATTGCTGGGTTGTTTATCGAAACCCATCCAAATCCTGCTCAAGCTAAGAGTGATGGCCCCAACTCTTGGCCACTGGATCAAGTGGCAGAGCTATTAAGCGTGCTGCGTGAACTTGATCAAATAGCAAAATCTTCACCTCTGATGCGTTAGCTTCAGGGAGTGTTTTAGGTGCTCAATACTATATAAATACAGTTATGTCAGATATTAAAAATATACATGCACGAGAAATTATAGACTCACGCGGTAACCCCACGGTAGAAGCAGAGATTACTCTGACGTGCGGCGCGTTTGGGCGGGCGGCAGTGCCCTCCGGTGCCTCTACGGGTGCGCTGGAAGCGCTGGAAATGCGCGATGGCGAGCAACAACGTTTTCTCGGTAAAGGTGTGTCCAAAGCGGTCAATATTGTCAACACCACCATCAATACCGCGCTGCAGGGTATGGACGCTACCGAGCAGGCGCAACTGGATCAAACCATGCTCGATCTGGATGGCACGGACAATAAATCCAAACTGGGTGCGAATGCGATTCTGGCGGTATCTCTGGCCGCGGCCAAGGCGGCGGCAGCCCATCGTCAGCAGCCATTGTATGAATATCTTGCCACTGGTGAGGGTTTCATTATGCCTGTGCCAATGATGAATATTATCAATGGTGGCGCCCATGCGCACAAAGGTGCTGACATACAAGAATTCATGGTCGTTCCGCACGGTGTTGATGGTTTCAAGCAAGCGGTGCAATGTGGCGCAGAAATTTTTCATGCCCTGAAATCAATCCTCAAGAAAATGGGCTTGAATACGGCTGTGGGAGACGAGGGCGGCTTTGCCCCAACTCTGAATGCCAATGAGCAAGCTATTGAAGTTATTCTGCAAGCGATCGAGATGGCAGGGTATAAGGTGGGGGATCAAGTCAGTATTGGCCTCGATTGTGCCAGTTCTGAATTTTATAAAGACGGTAAGTATCACTTGGAATCTGAGGGTAAAGTGTATGCTATGCCTGCCTTCGTAGACTACCTGACCGATCTGATTAAGCGCTACCCGATTATTACGGTTGAAGATGGTTTGGCGGAAGACGACTGGGACGGCTGGTCACAATTAACAGCCGCGGTGGGTGACAAAATACAACTGGTGGGTGATGACCTGTTTGTGACTAACACCGCAATCCTGGCTAAGGGCATTGAGATGGGCGTGGCCAACTCGATTCTGATTAAGCTCAACCAGATAGGTACTCTGACAGAAACCTTGGCCGCCATAAAAATGGCGCATGATGCCAATTATACGGCGGTTATTTCTCACCGCTCAGGCGAGACGGAAGATGTCACGATTGCCGATTTGGCGGTTGCCACAGGTGCGGGTCAAATCAAGACCGGCTCGATGTCGCGTTCAGACCGGGTGGCTAAATATAATCAGTTGATTCGGATTGAAGAAGCGCTGGGTGAGCAAGCCACTTATCCAGGTAAAAAAGTGTTCAAGCAGTAATGCCTGCCCGGCTATGGCGCGTTCCAAGTTAAAGCCATGAAAGTGTTTATCTTGCTCCTGTTTGTGCTGTTCGTTTGGTTGCAGTATCAGCTTTGGATAGACAAGGACGGGTTACGTAAATTGCAGCATTTAAAACAAGACGTCGCGGCACAAATAGACACCAATCAAGAAATTATTGAGCGCAATAAAGTATTGGCAGCCGAGGTGGAAGATCTGAAATCTGGTCAGGCGGCGATCGAGGAGCGTGCCCGCAAAGATCTGGGTATGATTCGCCAGGGTGAAGTTTTTTTTCAGATCATAGATAAGCAGAGCAGCGCACCAACAGATCCTCAAACGACCCCACAGGAATGACTGACAGAGCAAAATGCTGGGCAGTAATACCCGCGGCAGGTATCGGGACACGGATGCAAGCGACACTGCCCAAGCAGTATCTGAGGATTGCGGGTCATACTCTGCTGGAGCATGCACTGGCACCATTTCTGCAAACATCGTCCATCACCGCAGTGATGCTGGCCTTACATCCACAGGATGAACATTTCAAGGACTTGACGATTACTGGCGCAAAAGTAAAAACAACAGTGGGGGGTGAGACCCGCGCGCAGTCAGTATTTAACGCCTTGCAGGCGCTATTAACCGACCCTGAGGATAGTCCCCAGCGCGACGACTTTGTGTTGGTGCACGATGCTGCACGCCCATGTTTAACGCAGACCGAGCTGGAGCGCCTGATCGCTATCGGCGAACACGCGCAAGAGGGCTGTATTTTAGCGGCGCCTCTCCAAGATACGGTCAAGCAGGTGTGTTCGGATCACATTCAGACCACCCTAGATCGATCCCAGTTATGGCGTGCACTGACACCGCAAATGTTTCGCTTTCATGCCCTCCATCAAGCTTTGCTAGAATGTTTAGCTAAGGGCGTCGCGATCACTGACGAGGCGAGCGCATTGGAGCATATGGGCGGACAGCCACGTATTGTCAGGGGCGACAGCAGAAATTTGAAAGTGACCACAGCCGATGATTTACGCGTGGCAGAAATTTATTTGCAGGAGATGCAACAGCGAGATGACTGAATGAGAATTGGCCAAGGCTTTGATGCGCATCGTTTCTGTCAGGGACAGTATGTCATCCTGGGTGGCGTGCAGATTGCTCATGAGCAGGGTATTGAGGCGCACTCTGATGGGGATGTGTTATTACATGCAATCTGTGATGCCTTATTAGGTGCTGCCGGGCTGGGCGATATCGGCAGTCATTTTTCTGACCAAGAGGCGGCTAACAAAAATCGAGATTCGCGTGAGTTCCTGCGGGCAACCAAACTTCTTATCGCTGAGCACGGTTACACGGTGGTCAATATTGATGCCACCTTGATTCTGCAAAAACCCAGGATCAGTGCGCATAAGCAGGCCATGCAAAGCAATATCGCCAGCGATCTGCAAGTGGATATTAAACAAGTGAATGTGAAAGCCACTACCACAGAAAAGATGGGATTCACCGGGCGTGAAGAAGGTATTGCGGCCACTGCAGTGGTCCTACTACAAGCCATCACATAATACCTCAACAGACATGGACTGGTAGGAGTATGGCAATTGGTTGACAGCACAGATGCCGCACAATTCTTCTCTGCTGAGGGTGTGCTGGCGCAAAACATAGCTGGCTTTAAGTGTCGTCCGCAACAAGTCGCCATGGCTGAATCAGTCGAACGCAGCATTCAGGACGCTAGCACTTTAGTGATTGAGGCAGGCACCGGCGTAGGGAAGACCTATGCCTACTTGGTGCCAGCTTTGCAGTCAGGGTTGAAGATTATTGTTTCTACAGGGACTCGCCACTTGCAGGATCAGCTGTTCTATACCGATCTGCCGATGTTGCAAAAAGCCTCCGCGATCAGTATCAAAGCCGCTATCTTGAAAGGTCGGGCAAATTATTTATGCCATTATCGCTTGGCGCGCTTTGAGCATGAACTGTCAGATTTTCCCAAATTGACCAAGTCTTACCTGCAAATAAAAGACTGGTCTAAAGTCACTCAGACGGGTGATCTGGCTGAGGTTAATCAACTGTCTGAACAGGCACCTATCCGCAGTCATATTACGTCCACACGCGATAATTGTTTAGGCAGTGACTGCCCAGACTATGGTCAATGTCATGTCGTTAAAGCGCGCAAACGTGCGCAAGAAGCTGACCTAGTGGTGATTAATCATCATTTGCTGGGGGCTGATCTGGTCATAAAAGAAGAGGGCTTCGGTGAGATATTACCTAAAGTCGATGTATTTATCCTGGATGAGGCGCATCAGTTTGCCGATATCCTACCTAACTTTTTTGGCCAGACACTGAGTAGTCGCCAGTTGCAGGATTTTGTTGCCGATGTAAGTAAGGAATCGACCTTAGCGGCGCTGACTGTACTGAACAAAAGCGTCTACAAAGTACTGGATGGTGTCGAGAAGTTTTTTGCTGCGCTGGTCAAGCAGACGCGTGAACCACGCGTGCTTTGGCGAGAACTCGCCAGTGCTAAAACGATTGAAAATACCTTGGCGCTACTGGCGCATAGTTGTCTGGATCTGGAGGATCAGCTTATGGCAGTGGCCAATGATTCACCGGGCTTGGCGCAATGTTACAAGCGTTGCGTGGAAATCAATGGCATCTTGGATGACTTTAGCTCGGCGGGCAGTAAGAATATTCAATGGCTGGAGCTGACGCAGCGACATTTTAAGTTGGGCAATCAGCCGTTAGATGTAGCCTCTCCTTTTCAGCGTCTCATTCAAGAGTATCAATGTGCCTGGATTTATACTTCAGCGACGTTAACAGCCAATCTGAGTTTTGCTCATTTTACTGCACAACTAGGATTGGATGATGCCGAGTGTGTCATGTGTGACAGCCCATTCGATTATCCTAAACAGGCGCGTTTATACCTACCACAGTTACCGGTGCAGCCGAATGATCCTAGCTATACCGAGCAAGTGGTGTCGCGCTCCATGCCATTATTGCAAGCCAGTCTAGGCAATGCATTTATGTTATTCACGAGTTACAAAGCGCTATACCGCGCAGCTGATTTATTGCGTGATAGTGCCTTTAACATCCTTGTGCAGGGAGATATGCCTAAACGGGAATTACTTGCGCAATTCAATACAACAGACAATTGTGTGTTACTCGGCACGCAGAGTTTTTGGGAGGGCGTCGATGTGCGTGGTCAGCGCTTGCGTGTTGTGATTATAGACAAGCTGCCCTTTATGTCGCCCGGTGACCCGATTGTGCAGGCACGTTCGCGTGTAATTCAGGAGGCGGGCGATAATCCCTTTATGGTATATCAGGTGCCCCAGGCAATATTAAATCTGAAACAAGGGGTCGGGCGACTGATTCGTGGTGAACAAGATTATGGTGTAGTGGCGTTGATGGATCCCCGCTTGACGACCAAGGCCTATGGTAAATCATTTCTTAAAAGTCTCCCGCCGATGACAGTCTGTCAACACGAGCGTGAGGTAGTGGCATTTTTGAACAGCATTGAACATTATGAAATTACTCGCAATTGAAACAGCCACCGAAGCATGTTCAGCGGCGTTGCTGGTCGCGGATGAAGTTATCGAGCGTTATCAGCTGGCACCGCGCCAGCATAATGAACTGATCTTGCCGATGTGTGAAAGCTTGTTGGCTGAGGCAGAGATTAATTTAACCCAACTGGATGCGATTGCTTTTGGCTGTGGTCCAGGGGCATTCACTGGGGTGCGGATTGCGGCAGGGATTACTCAGGGGATCGCGTTAGCACATGACTTGCCAGTGGCCTCAGTATCTACTCTGGCTAACTTGGCTCATCAGGCACCGATTGCTGCACAGCAACTAGTGTTAGCAAGTATTGATGCGCGCATGCAAGAAGTGTACTGGGCGGTGTATAAACAACATTCTGCGGCTATGCCAGAGTTGGTCTTGCCGGAACGGGTACAAGCACCAGCGGCTATTGCAGTGCCTGATCATGCCATAGACTATGGCTTAGGGACGGGTTGGGGAAGCTATCAACAGCTATTACAAGGCAGTATTCAACTGCATGAGCAGCAGCTTGATGGCCAGGCATTACCGCGTGCACAGTGCACCGCTGTGCTCGGTCAATACAAATATCAGGCCGAGGATGTCGGCGCAGCTGAACATGCGCTACCCGTTTATTTGCGTGATCAGGTGGCACATAAAAAGTAACCATTAAGATGACTTTAGCCCCCTTTCATTTAGCGTTCCCGGTGTATGACATCGACGCCACACGAAGATTTTATGCTGAGGTGCTCGGGTGTGACATTGGGCGCCAAGCCGAACGCTGGATTGATTTTGATTTTTTTGGACATCAATTATCGGCGCATCTTACTACTCGAGAAAGCCAGCCTTTAGTAAGCAATGAGGTTGATCGTCAAGCCGTGCCTGCCAGACACTTCGGGGTCGTTCTACCGCCCCTGCAGTGGGATCAATTAGTCGCACGCTTGACTCAGCAGGCCATTGATTTCTATATCGAGCCGTACACGCGCTTTGCCGGGCAGGTCGGCGAGCAGCGCACTTTCTTTATAAAGGACCCGAGTGATAATTATCTTGAGTTTAAGACTTTTCCTGATCAGACGGCTATTTTTGCCCCTTCACCCAGCACTTAAGCAGCTCGACTAAATAAATAATTGCAGCGCGATAAGTGTATATACCGAGGCAATTAAGCCTCTGAATAACATAGATGAGCGCATCTCAAGTGAGCATAAAGGCTGTGCTTTCTCGGCAAGTAGGCTGATCGATATAAAAATACTCATTACCATCATAGTGAATATCAGACCCAGCACGATCAGCTGGAGCGCGGCTGGTAGGCTGCCAGTGATGACAAATTGTGGCAGGAAGGCAATAAAGAACAGGGCGACTTTCGGATTCAATATATTCATCAACAGTCCTCGGCGAAAACAATGGACTTGAGTGGTACGCTGTTGGTCTTCGGTGTCGACCTGACGCAAGGTATTCGCAGCTAACCAAAGCAAATAAAAAGCACCCGTTACCCTGACAATAGTGAACACTTGAGCCGAACTCTGCAGGAGTAGTGCGAGTCCAGATGCCACTAATAGTGTGTGGATTAAATTGCCCAAACTAAGCCCTAGCGCAGTGGCCAGACCAGCGCCTTTGCCATGTCTGACCGATTGTGTCAGCAGGAAAATGATATCTGGGCCAGGGGCTAGAATCAGTACGATGGAGGCTACCAGAAAGCTCATCATTGAGGCATTATTGATGAAATCAAGTATGCTGTTCATAACGACTTGGCAGACATATAATTATTAAGGTGGTGTTGGAACGCTTTAAGATGCTCGAGGACTAACATCATAACAGCAGTGGATATCAAACTTATATGCTTGGCTTGAGCCTTGTGGTGTTCAAGAGAGCAATCAGTGCTTAATCAAAAGTGAGAAAAAACACTATGAAAAATATCCTACTCATCTTGACTGGATTGGTGGTCAGTATGCCACTAGCGGCTGATCAAGAGGACATATTATTCAATGTAGTATCGCTCCAGGCAGAGGCACAAAGGCAGGTAAACAATAATGAAATGACCGTCTACCTGCAGGCAGAGTATGAAGGTAGTGATAGCACTGCCGTCGCTAATACTGTGAACAACAAGATGCAATGGGCATTGCAACAGGCTCAACAGTTCCCAGACATCGAGCTGCAGACACATTCCTACTCGACTTACCCGGTCTATAATAAAAATATAATCAGTGGCTGGCGTGCTCACCAAAGCGTGCGGCTAGTGGGACAGAATGCGAAAAAAATGACCGATCTGGTGGCCATATTACAAGCCAAATTATTAGTCAAAAATATGAGCTTTGCCCCTACACGTGCTGCCTATCGCAGTGCTGAGCATGCTTTGATCGAGCAAGCCATGGCCG
>MDTB01041736.1_pt1 | contig 25295 bp, 30 predicted proteins | sample 811161 | NCBI WGS metagenome assembly MDTB01 (sample SAMN05326650, study PRJNA326480) | marine metagenome | isolation source: seawater | place: Mediterranean Sea | collected 2009
CGAAATCCGGCGCTCTATCCAGTTGAAGCTACTGGCGCAATATAAGTAATTTAGATTAATTTATGAATAATACAATTAAATTTTCTGTTAATTCAAAAAATAATGGAAAAAGACTAGATGTTTTTTTAGCAGATAATGTAAACCAATTTACTAGATCTTTTTTAAAAAAATTAATTGAAAATAAACAAGTAAAATTAAACAATAAAATACTCGTTTCTCCATCAGCTAAAGTCAAATATAAAGACCAAATACTAGTAAATATTATAAAAAATAATCAAGAGAATATTGCGCCCAAGAAGATTGAATTAGACATAATTTATGAAGATGAAGATATTTTATTAATTAATAAACCAAAAGGAATGGTTGTTCATCCTGGTGCTGGAAATTTTAAAAATACTTTAGTAAATGCTCTATTGTTCAAATACAGAAAAAATTTATCTGATATAAATGGAGCATCAAGGCCAGGTATTGTTCACAGAATTGATAAAGATACTAGTGGGTTGCTTATTATTGCTAAAAATAATTTTGCACATGCAAATTTAGGTGATCAATTTAGTAAACACAGTATTGAGAGAAAATATCTTTGTTTATCCTGGGGAGTAGTAAGGCCTCTTAATGGAAAAATTATTACATTAATTGCTAGAGATAAAAAAAATCGACAATTAATGTCTGTCAGTGACATAAACGGAAAAAAAGCAATTACAAATTATAAAACAATAAAAATTTTTGATATAAAAAATATACCAAAAATAAGTTTACTAGAATGTGAATTAGAGACAGGTAGAACTCATCAAATCAGGGTTCATTTAAAATACAAAGGAACATCTTTACTTGGAGATAAGCAGTACGGAAAAAAAAATATTAAATTTAAGAGTATAAATGACGATTTTTTTAATAAATTGAATAAACTATCTGGTCAAGCTTTACATGCAAAAACTCTTGGATTTGCTCATCCTAGAACAAAAAAATGGATGAGTTTTAATACAGATTTACCAGATGGCTTTAAAAAAATATTAAATTTACTTGAAAATTTGAGCAGTTGAAATAATAATTTTCATATATAAATAAAAATTATGAGTGAAAAAAATCAAATCAGCAATTTACCTGTTCCCTCTGTTGGTGGCTTATCCATTTATTTAGCACAAATTAAAAAATTTCCAATGCTCGATGCTGAGGAGGAGTATATGTTAGCTAAAAACTGGAGAGAAAGCGGTAATTTAAAATCTGCTCATAAGTTAGTAACTAGTCATTTAAGATTAGTAGCTAAGATTGCAATGGGTTATCGAGGTTATGGTCTTCCAGTGAATGAATTAATTTCAGAAGGAAATTTAGGATTAATGCAAGCAGTTAAAAAGTTTGATCCTGATAAAGGGTTTAGACTTGCCACATATGCTATGTGGTGGATTAAGGCTGCTATACAAGAATATGTTTTAAGATCTTGGAGTTTAGTAAAAATGGGAACTACTACAGCCCAGAAAAAACTTTTTTTTAATTTAAAAAAAATAAAAAATCAGATTGCACCAGGTCAAGAAGGAGATCTCAAACAAGAACAAGTTAAAGAAATTTCGAAAAGATTAGACGTTGAGTCACATGAAGTGGTGAATATGAATAGGAGAATGATGGGGCAAGAAAAATCTTTAAATGACCCAATCAAAAGTGGTGAAGCTGATGAATGGCAAGATTGGTTGGTAGATGATAGTTTAGACCAAGAATTAATAATTTCACAAAAACAAGAATATGATGATAAGAAAGAATTATTAAATAATGCTATGCAAATATTAAATAATAGAGAAAAAGAAATCATTACGGCAAGAAGGCTTTCTGAGAAGCCAGAAACTCTCGAAGAATTAAGTAAAAAATATAAAATTAGCAGAGAAAGAATAAGACAAATAGAAACTAAAGCTTTTGAAAAATTACAAAAATCTATGATCAATGCTAGTAAGTCTAAAAACTTATTGCCAGTGAATTAGTTGTTAAAAGGATCCTCTACTAAAATTGTATCATCTCTTTCCGGACTTGTTGAAATACTTGAAATTCTAGCTCCAATAAAATCCTCCAAAAAGTGAATATATCTTAGTGCTTTATCTGGTAAGTCTTTTAAATTTCTTATACCTTGGGTTTTAGTTTTCCAACCTGGAAAAGTTTTGTAAATAGGTTTTATATTGAATTGATCTTCAGAAGCAGCGGGCAAATAATCTATTTTTTTTTTGTTTAATTCATACTCAATACAAATTTTGATTTCATCTAATTCATCTAATACATCTAATTTTGTTAAGGCAATTCCATTAATCCCTGAAATTTTAATGGTTTGTCTTACTAAAACAGCATCAAACCAGCCACATCTTCTTTTTCTCGCTGTCACAGTGCCAAACTCTTTACCTCTTTTGCCTAAGCTCTCTCCTATTTCATCCTTTAATTCAGTCGGAAACGGCCCGCTACCCACCCTGGTCGTGTATGCTTTCGTTATTCCTAAAATATAATTTATATTATTGGGACCTGTCCCTGATCCTGTCGCTGCCATTGCTGGGACAGTATTAGACGATGTTACAAAAGGATAAGTTCCATGATCTACATCTAACAGTATTCCTTGCGCACCTTCAAATAATATTTTTTTTCTTTCATTATTAAATTGATCAAGTTTAAGCCAAACTGGTTGCGCAAATTTTAAAATTTCAGAGGCTATTTTTAATAATTCATTTTTAAGCTTATCTTTTTCAAATATCTTTTTATTCAAACCTTTTCTTATAGCGTTATGGTGAAGCAAAACATTTTCTAGCCTATTGTCCAAGTTGCTCTCTGACCTTAAGTCCATAACTCTAATTGACCTTCTGCCAACTTTATCCTCATAACATGGACCAATACCCCTCCTAGTAGTTCCAATTTTTCCTTTGCCAGCTGCATCTTCCCTTATCTCATCCATTTCTTGATGAAACGGCAAGATAAGTGAAGCAGACTCTGAAATCATAAAGTTTTCAGGAGTTACATCTACACCTTGTTTTTTTATTTCTTTTATTTCATCTAAAAGAGCCCAGGGATCAATTACAACTCCATTTCCAAGTATCGAAATTTTTCCTTTTCTAACAATTCCTGATGGCAGTAATCTAAGTTTAAATACTTTTTTATCAATAACTAAAGTATGACCAGCATTATGCCCTCCTTGAAAGCGAACTACTACGTCAGCTTCACTAGAAAGCCAATCAACTATCTTTCCTTTTCCTTCGTCTCCCCACTGTGAGCCTACTACTACTACATTTTTCATTATTTGAATTTTTTATTTAAAGTAATTGAATTTAAGTGATTTATTGGTCCGTTTCCTTTTCCTAAGTTTAAATTTGATTTAATTGCTTCATTAACATATTTAATTCCAAGCTCACAAGATTTAATCAAATCTTTTCCACATGATAAATGCGTTGCTATTGCAGAAGATAATGTGCATCCAGTACCATGGGTATTATTAGATCTATATTTTTTACTTTTGAATACCCTAATAACTTTTTTATTTAATAAAATATCATTCATTTGGTTTGAGTTTAAATGTCCACCTTTAATTAACACATTTTTAGCACCTAAATTAATTAATATTTTTCCTGCTTTAATCATATCTTTAGTAGAATTAATTTTTGTTCTAGTTAATATTTCTGCTTCTGGAATATTTGGTGTTATTAATAAAGTATTTTTCATTAATTTATCTTTAATATAAATAATTGCAGCATTATTAATCAATTTTGTACCTCCTTTAGCAACCATAACTGGATCGAGAACTACTTTTTTTGTCTTAATTTTATTTAAAGATTTTATTACGGCTTGAATAACTTGCTGCGAATGTAACATTCCTATTTTCACTGCGTTTGGTTTTATGTCTTTTGTAGAAAAATCTATTTGATTAGATATTTCCTTAGGTTGTATAGTCACAATTGATTTTACTCCTGTGGTATTTTGAGCTGTAACAGCAGTAATCGCTGTCATAGCGTAACATCCTAATGATGTAATAGTTTTAATATCTGCTTGGATACCTGCGCCTCCGGAAGAGTCAGAACCAGCAATAATTAGAACTTTAAATTTTGGTTTCATATTTTAATGAATTGTTTTTTTTACAATGGCTATACATTTATTCATTAACGAAAGATTGAATGACTCGCACATTATTCTGATTTTAGGTTCTGTTCCTGAGGGCCTTACTAATAATCTGCCCTTATTTTTTATTAGTCTTTTCGCTAATTTAATTGCATTTTTACACCTAAAGGATTCAATAATTTTTTTATCTTTTACAATTATGCTTAAAAGCTTTTGGGGTACTGATTTATAAACTTTAAATATTTCACTTGCTAATTTACCTTTTCTTAAAGCGAACAATGTTTCTAATGAAACTAATAAACCGTCACCTGTTGTTGCAAACTTACCTAAAATTATATGGCCGGATTGTTCACCGCCTAGATTAAAGTTATATTTTTTCATCTTCTCTTTTACATATCGGTCTCCTACTTTTGACCTTTTAAAATTAATTTTTTCTTTCAAGAAAAATTTTTCTAGTCCATAATTTGACATTAACGTTCCAACTACTCCACCTTTAAGGATATTTTTTTTCTTCCATCTTTTGGCAATCATTGCAATAATTTGATCTCCATCTATTATTTTCGCTTTCTCATCACACATTATTACTCTATCTGCATCACCATCTAAGGCAATTCCAAGATCAGCTTTAAATTTTTTAACGTATTTTTTTAAAACTTCAGGATATGTTGATCCGCAATTATAATTAATATTTAAGCCGTTAGGTTTTATGCCTATTGAAAAAACTTTAGCTCCTAAATCAGACAGAATTTTTGGAGCAGCTTTATACCCTGCTCCATTAGCGCAATCTAAAACGATTCTCATATTATTAAGACTGAAGTCTTTTGGAAAATTATTTTTTAAAATTTGGATGTACCTATCATTGCCGTCTTCTAATCTTTTTACCCTTCCCAATGATCTTGGCTTTGATAAATGATCTATAGTTTTTGTATCGATTAAATTTTCAATTTTTTTTTCAATTTTATCTGATAATTTCATTCCGTCTGGTCCAAATAATTTAAGTCCATTATCATGGAATGGGTTATGAGAAGCAGTAATCATTATTCCAAGATTAGCTTTCATTTTTTTTGTTAGCATAGCCAATCCATTGGTTGGTAACGGTCCTAATGTGTATATATGCATCCCTGCTGAAGCCAAGCCAGAAACTAAAGCTGGTTCAAGGGTATATCCTGATAATCGAGTATCTTTAGCAATAATTGCTACTTGTTTTTTTTTTCTGAGATTTTTAAAATATGTTCCCGCTGATAATCCAAATTTAAAAAATTTTTCACCATTAATATTACCTGTATTAACTGTACCTCTTATTCCATCTGTGCCAAAATATTTTTTTTTCATCTATTTAATAAAGTTTTAAATACTAAAAGACCTTGTTTTACTTCTTGAACATTATGTACCCTAAAAATTTTAATTCCTTGTGAGAAAGAGAATATTATTGATGATAAGGTTCCTCCAATTCTTTCTTTCGTATCATATCTTCCAGAAATTTGATTAATAAATCTTTTTCTGGACGTGCCAATTAATATAGGAAAACCGAGTGAATGAAATAGCGAAATTTTATTTAAAATCATCAAATTATGTTTCAAGTTTTTTCCAAAACCAATTCCAGGATCTAATATGATTTTTTTGTTATATTTTAATTTTCTAAACTTTTTAATCTCATGCTCAAAAAAATCATATATATCTAATAAAACATGGTTATATGATGGATTAATTTGCATAGTTTGTGGGGTTCCTTGCATATGGTGAATTATTTTCCAAAGATTTTTATTTTTAATGTAAGCAAAAGATTTTGGGTCATATTTGAAGCCTGAAACGTCATTAATAATATCTACATTATTTTTGATTGAAAAATTTATTACTAATGATTTTCTTGTATCAATTGATAATAAAGTATTTTTAAATTTTTTTTTAAATTTTTCTACAATCTTTTTAATTCTTTTCAGTTCTTTTTTTGGAGCTATAATTTTAGACCCAGGCCTTGTTGACTCCCCTCCTACGTCAATAATATCTGCTCCTGCTTTAATCATGTTTTGAATTCTTTGAAAGGCTTTTTTTAGTGTATTAAATTTACCGCCATCAGAAAAACTATCGGGTGTCATATTTAAAACTCCCATTATTATATGATCTTTTTTTTTAAAAAACTCTCTTTTTGCAGTAATTTTTTTTAGATCTTGTGATATTTTTTTTTTATATTTAAAGGCAGTTTATTAATATTTTTTACATCAATAATTTTTGAATGCACCTTCTTTTTGTCTCTAATAAAAATTTCGATTTGATCAAACGAAATAGTGTTATCACCACAGAGTGGAAGTGTTAATTTTTTTTCAATTAATTTTTTTGAGTTAAGACCGTAAAAAAAATTACACGCACGAGTGTAATATTTTTTCATATTATTTATACAGCTGGCTTTGGTTTTAATCCTAGAGATCCAAGTGCAGAAGAAGCTTTTCCATCATCTTCTTTATCATCTTTAAATGATCTGGTTGGTTTAATATCTTTTAAAATTAAATCCCTAATCTCATCTCCAGATAATGTTTCGTAAATTAAAAGTGCTTTTGCAAGCTTATGAAGATCATCAATTTTATCGGTCAAAATCTGTTTAGCTCTTTCATAGCCCTTATCTACAATTTTTTTAACAGCAGCATCAATTTTTTTAGCAGTTTCTTCTGACATATTTTGGCTTTTTGTGACGGATCTCCCTAAGAATACTTCTTCCTCATTCTCGCCATAAGCAATCGTGCCTAATTCTGTTGTCATTCCATATTTTGTAACCATATTTTTTGCAAGTTTAGTAACCATATCTATATCTGATGAAGCTCCAGATGTTACTTTATCATGACCAAATATTATTTCTTCTGCAATTCTTCCTCCCATGGCAACTGCTATATCTGAGTGCATTTTTTCTCTAGTAACTGACAATTGATCTCTTTCTGGCAATCTCATGACCATTCCCAAAGCTCTTCCTCTAGGTATAATTGTTGCTTTATGAATTGGATCAGAGGCTTTTTCATTTAATGCTACAATGGCATGTCCACCTTCGTGATACGCAGTAAGTTTTTTTTCATCTTCTGACATAACCATAGACCTTCTCTCGGCTCCCATCATGACTTTATCTTTTGCTTCTTCAATGTCAGACATAGTTACGACTCTTTTATTTTTTCTAGCTGCAAGTAGTGCGGACTCGTTTATTAAATTTGCTAAGTCAGCTCCAGAAAACCCTGGTGTCCCTCTGGCGATTGTTCTAAGTTTTACATCTGGTCCAGTACTAATTTTCTTTACATGTACCTTTAGGATTGCTTCTCTTCCAATAATATCCGGGTTTCCAACAACAACTTGCCTATCAAACCTTCCTGGTCTTAATAAAGCTGGATCTAATACATCAGGCCTGTTTGTAGCAGCGATCAATATAATTCCCTCATTAGTATCAAAACCATCCATTTCAACAAGTAATTGATTAAGAGTTTGTTCTCTCTCATCATTTCCTCCACCTAAACCTGCACCTCTACTTCTTCCAACTGCATCTATTTCATCAATAAAAATAATGCATGGAGAATGTTTTTTTCCTTGCTCAAACATATCTCTTACTCTTGAAGCTCCAACTCCAACAAACATCTCCACAAAATCTGAACCTGAAATAGAAAAAAATGGTACGTTTGCTTCTCCTGCTATTGCTTTAGCTAATAAAGTTTTACCAGTTCCTGGAGGACCAATTAAAAGGGCTCCTTTAGGAATTTTTCCACCCAATCGACTAAATTTTTTTGGATCTTTTAAAAATTCTACTATCTCTTCAACTTCTTCTTTGGCTTCTTCTACGCCTGCTACATCGTTAAAAGTAACTTTCCCCTGAGCTTCATTTAATAATTTGGCTTTAGACCTGCCAAATCCCATTGCTCCTCCTTTTCCACCTTGCATCTGACGCATAAAAAATATCCAAACACCAATAAGCAAAAGCATTGGAAACCATGACAATAAAATTCCTAAAAGTGATGGCATCTTATCTTCTTTTGGAGTGGCTACGATACTTACACCTTTAGATGAAAGTTTATCTACAAGCTCTGGATAATTTGGGGAATAAGTCTTAAATGTTTTACCATCCGCTAAAATTCCAGAGATATTATTTCCTTGAATTTGTACTTCAACGACTCTTCCATCTTCTACTTCATTTAAAAATTTTGAAAATGGCAATGAATTTTTTTCAGTATTAATTTTATTTGGATCCTGAAACATGTTAAATAGTCCTACCGAAAGTAAAACTATTATCACCCACATTATTAAATTTTTAACATTCATATATCTTTAAATAATCATTAATTGTTATTTAACAAGTATATTTTAGTTTTTAATGAGTTGTAAATAAGACAAAAGAGGCTTATTGACCATAAAATTTAATATTTTTCAATTTTGAGGGATAAATTGTCACCTTTTTTAAAAAATATACATCCACCTAGAGTAGATCTCTTGAAATTATCTTTACTTAAATTTTTGATAAGATTTTCAACTTTTTTTGACCTTATATCGTAGTAATTTTTTTTGAGCTTTTTAATTGACTCATTGATCACTGCAATTTTTTCACCGTTACTAAGTTTATTGTATTTATGAAAATCTATTAAAATTTGTTTATTTTTTCTTTTTATTAAATCTTTAAATATTTTTTCTAAATACCCATCTAATGTGGCTTTACTGAAAGATAAATTTTTTATTGATTTAAAGATTTGTTCATATTTAATACCGCTGTTTTCTAATGGCTTTTTTAAATTTCTTACTTTAGTTCTCAAATATTTAATATTCTTATTTGATGGATCTTTAATATAGGTACCAAAAATAATTCTAGAGATTTTTGATAAGAATTTTTTTTTAACATCTAGTAAAGGTCTGCATAGACTCACCTGATTATTAATTTTGCTAATAAACTTCATTGCAGATAGTCCTTTTAAACCGCTACCTCTAGAAAGTCTTATGAAAAAAGTTTCTACTTGATCTTCTAAATTATGGGCAGTCAAAAGAGTTTTTATTCCATTCTTTTTACAAAAATCCGATAAAATTTCATACCTGACATTTCTTGCTTCCGATTGTAGGTTTTTTACTATTTTTTTTTTATTAGTTAAAACTCTTAAATTTGTTTGTTTTTTTTTTAAGATTTTTTTTACTTTTTTAGCTTCTTGTCTAGAATTTTTTCTAATGCTGTGGTCAACTAATACGTAATAAAATTTAGTTTTTTTATGGTGTGAATATGCTTTTGTTAATGCAACTAAAGCTAAGCTGTCTGGTCCACCTGAAACTGCAACCAAGTAATTTTTTTTATTTAAATGATCTAATTGATTTTTAAAATTTAAATATATCTTTGATAAATCTGCAAAATCCTTAAAACCATTTTTAAGATTTACACTTGAATTTTTTTTGCTCATACTGTGCTTTTTGTAACACAGACTTACTAGCTTTTGGGTATTCTTTTTTTAGTCCTAAAATCATTTTGCAACCTTGATCTTTTTCCCCTAGTTGAACCATTGTAATTCCTAGCTTTAAAAGATTGTCAGGAGCTTTTTTACTCTTTGGATAGTTTTGATATCCATCAAGATAGGCTGTGGCTGCATCAGAATATAATTGTCTAATTCTAAAAGTTTCCCCATACCAATACTGCGCACTGCCAGCTAAGTCATGGTCTTTATTGTTATCTATAAATTCCCTTAAAGCAAACTCTGCAGTTTCATAATCGCCTATTTTCATAAAACTTACAGCAAATTCATACTGCTCACCTATAGGCTTATTGACTGGGAGTAGCGACTCCCTTTTTTCAGGTTCTTCTGAAATAACTGTCTTAGCACTTTCCACTGAATTTATTGACTGCTCTTTAGGTAAGTTTGAAGTCTGATAACCAGGAGACGCGCCAAAATCCTGGGGCTTAGAGGATCCTGGAAGAGCTATTTTTTTATCATTTGATGTATTGACCGATCCACTTTCTAAATCTGAAAATCTTAATTGAGAATCTGATTGTATTTTTGTTACCCGAGTTGATAATTTATCTAATTTGAAATTTACTTCTTCAAATTTGTTTGTTAGCTCTCTGAATTGATCTTCTATTTCGTTTAATTTTAAAAGATGTTTTGTCATAATGTCTTCGTTAAGACCATCTGAACTAATAGAACTTAATGCATTGGATGATACAACGTCTGACTTTTGATATACCGCTTTCTCTAAAGTTTTAAGATCTTTTGTTATTACTTGAATTTGATCAGAAATAGCTTTTAAATAAATTTCATCTTCTTCCGCTTTGGCAGCGGTAATTGCAAATAAAAAAATTATTGATAAAAAAATTGTTTTAAATTTTAACTTAATACTCATAGCTAAATTTTAGTTTGATAAAATGGCAAAAAAAAGACCCCTTAATACATCGTAAAAAGGGGTCTTAGTATTCGTTTAAATATTTTTAGTTTACTTTAACTGTTACAGATCTTCTGTTTTGTGACCAAGCTAATGGTGATGAAGCTGGGTTAACAGGTTTTTCTTTTCCATAACTTATTACAGAAATTCTTTTTCCAGAAATTCCATATGTCATTAAATAATCTCTAGCAGCGTTAGCTCTTCTTTCGCCTAAAGCTAAATTGTATTCTCTAGTCCCTCTCTCGTCAGCGTGACCTTCGATAGTAACGTTAAGATTTTTATTTTTTCTTAAGTAATTAGCCTGTTTTCTTAAAGTTGCTCTTGAAGCTGTTGTTAAAGAAGATTTATTAGTAGCAAAAAATACTCTATCTGGAACTCCTGAAGCTAAATATTCAACTGTTTCTTTTCCAGTATAAACGTCACCATCAATGTTACCTGATTTTTTTGCTGTAGAACACGCGCTTAATATTAATGTAGCAAAGATTACTAGTAATATATTTTTTAAATTCTTATTAAACATCATTTTTTCCCCTGGGTTTGTTAGTTGGTTTATTTCAAATTATTTAATGTTATTCAAGTGTATTTTACATAAAATAATAGCTTATTTTGATAAAAGAGAGGACCAAGATGGGTCTGAAGCATCAGTTTCTGTTTTGAGCCTTCTCTCATTATATCCTGTTATGTCAATAGACCATAATTTTGCTGAAAACCCCTCTCCTTTTGATCCGGATTTTGTCTCTCTATAAAAAACTAGAACTCTACCATTCGGAGACCACGAGGGTGCCTCTTGGTAATAATTTTCGGTTAGCAGCCTTTCACCAGTTCCGTCTGTTCTCATAACCCCAATGTAAAATCTTCCTTTGCGCATTTTTGTGAATGCAATTAAATCACCTCTGGGAGACCATACAGGTGTACCGTAAATACCATTTCCAAAAGTAATTCTTTTAACTCCGGTTCCATCACTTCGCATGACATAAATTTGTTGTAAACCACTTCTGTCTGAATTGAATGCAATAAATTTTCCATCGGGTGAAAATGATGGAGATGTATCAATAGATGAATGATCAGTAATTCTCTCAACAACTCTTGAGTCTAAATCCATTGTGTAAATATCTGAATTTCCATCTTTTGCAAAACTCATAACAATTTTTTTTCCATCTGGTGAAAACCTTGGAGCAAAAGTCATGCCAGGGAAATTTCCGACTACTTCTTGAGTACCAGTTTCAATATCAAGTAAGTATACTCTTGGCATATTTCTGAAATAAGACATATACGTAACCATTTGATTTGTTGGATTGAATCTTGGTGTTAAAACCAATTCATTACCTAATGTTAAATATTTAGTATTAGCACCGTCTTGATCCATGATTGATAATTTTTTAATTCGCTGATTTTTAGGTCCGCTTTCCGCTACATAAATTATCCTTGTGTCAAAGTAACCATCCTCACCAGTTAATCTTTCATAAATTTTATCTGAAATAATATGAGCCACTCTTCTCCAATTAGATGGTGTTGTGGTAAATGCTAAAGCAGTCATTTCTTTTGCAGCCGCTAAATCCCAAAGTCTAAACTCGACTTTCAATTTTCCATCTTTAACTAAAAGTTTTCCTGTAACTAAAGCTTGAGCTTTTATTAATCTCCAATCTTCAAACCTAGGTTTCAAATGTGCAATATCTGGTTTTTGGACAAAAGCCTCTTTTTTTAAAGGATTAAATAAACCAGTAGATCTAAAGTTATTCTCTATTATTCGGGAAATATCTTCACCAAGTAATTTAATTTTTATTCCATCATAATTTTCAGATTTAATGTCTACATGCAAAGGAGAAATTGCGATAGGTAAAGGATCTAGATTTCCTCGAGTAATATCAATTTCTATTAAGGCAATAGATTTATTAAAAAAAAATATGTTAAATATAAATATAATAAATAATTTTTTCATTTTATCCTTTTAACATTTCTGTAGGATTAAAGTTCAATTGTAAATCTTTCCATTTATCGTACCCAGTTGGTGGAACTTTAAGAGGCTGACATAATCTAACTGCTCTTAATGCACTTTCAGCTAATACTTTATAAAATTTTTGTCCTGGTTTATTCATTCGCTGATGATCTAAAATTTCAGATTTCATTATAGTTCCATCTTTTTTTAATTGGAGTTTAATTCTCACAAGTAAATCTTCATCATATGGTAATCCCAATGGAACGCTCCAACAACCAAAAATTTGTGCTCGTAAGGCGTCTTCTTGTGAAAGTGTAAGCCCGGAGGCAAAAGAGTTTTTTTGACTACTTTGAGTGATTTTGTCAGTTTTTTTTTGTTTTGTTGCCTCTTCTTCTTTAGCTTTATCAATTAATGCGGCTATTTGATTTGTATTTACAATTTCTTTTTTTTCAAATTCTGACGCTTGCCTAATTTGAGGTTTGATTTCTTCAGGATTTTGTTTTTTTTTAATTATTTGTTTTTCCTCTTTTTTTTCATTTGGGAGAGGTATTCGATCTGGTTTTTCTTTAGCTTTTGCTGCCGGCGGAGCTTGCTCAGAAACTAATCTCTCTTTCTCTTTTTTTTTATTTTCTTCAATTATTTTTCTTGTTTTTGGGGCATATGGAATACTGGTTCTATCTGTTATTTGAATTAATTCCATAGAAACTATCGGAGGTAGATCTATCGGCTCTCTAAGCATAAATGGTAAACTCAAAATGGTTATTAAAACTAGTACTGAGTGAAAAGTGATTGAATAAATTAAACTTCTTAACATAAATCATCCTAATTTTTATATGGTTCAGAAATCAAGGCAACTTTAGAAAATCCTGCACCAGATAGTGTGCCCATTACCTCTAGCACTCTTCCATAATTTATGTTTTTGTCACCTCTCACATAAATTCTGGTATCAGTTCTATTTTTTGCAATAGCTAACAATTTAGGTATCATTTTTTGATAAGTAACTTGGTGCTCTTGAATATAAATTTCTCCCTTTGAATTAATACTTAAAGTTAAAGGTTCTTGATCATCAGGAAGAGAGTCCGCGGCAGACTCGGGTAAATCAACTTGTACTCCTACCGTAAGTAAAGGAGCTGTGACCATGAAAATAATTAGAAGAACTAACATTACGTCTACAAATGGTGTTACATTTATTTCACTCATTGGTGTTTTTTTTGAGCGATTTAAGTGGAATGCCATTATTAAATGATAGACAAAAATCTTTTAGAAAAATTATCTATTCTTGAAAAATATTTTTGAGAGTCGTTGTTAAATTTATTATAAGCTACTACTGCTGGTATGGCTGCTAATAATCCTAAAGCGGTTGCAAATAATGCCTCTGCTATACCAGGAGCTACTATTGCTAAGCTTGTGTTTCTGGATATTGCAATAGATTGAAAAGAGTTCATTATTCCCCATACAGTACCAAACAATCCTATGAAAGGTGCAGTAGAACCTACAGTTGCCAAAAAAGTAAAATGTTTTTCAACTTTTCGCATCTCCGTATCGGTAGCAATTTCTAGCATTCTTCCTACTCTTGCTGATTGAACGGCGGAGGATTGTCTTTTTGTTTTTAATAATTCAGCCATAGCAGATTTAAAAATTAATATAGCTGGATCATTTGAGTTAACAGGTAAACTATTGTTAAAACTTTCTGCGGATTTAGCTTTCCAAAACTTCTTTTCAAAATCATCTATTGAACTATTAATATTTTTAAACAATTTAAATTTATCGAAAATTAATGCCCATGAGAAAATTGAGCATATTATTAATAAAATAATTACAAATTTAACTACAAAATCAGCTCTTAAAAAAAGTTTCCACAAAGAAAAATCAGTTGCTCCGCCTAATCCAACAATTTGAGCTGCTATATCTTGTTCCATTAACTTTGATTACTTTCAGAATGTGTCATGAATTTGGCGTTATTAATTAATTTGGGTTTAATTTCCCTCAGTTAATCTTGTTTCACTGAAAAATCTTGCAATCAAAATAGCATCAGATTTATTGACGTCTTTTTTTTTTGCTAGTTGATTTGATAACTTTGGATACATTTCAATAGCTTTTGTTCTACTCGAGTCCTTAGATGAATTAATTAGCTCAAAATGCTTTTTCCATTTAGATGGTCTAACAAAAAAAATTGGTAGCTCTAATGCTGCACAAATACCTTTGATGGCTCCAAAAGTTTGGCCAAAATTGAACATACTTGTAACTCCTTGTCCTGGCATCGCGTTAACCTGCTCAACAACAACTGTAACCTCCTCATTTTTTTCGATATTTTCCTTTATTAAACTGACTAGAAGCGCACTATTTAATTGTCTTTTATTTTTTTTTCCTTCAGACATTACTGGCATATCAAATATATTTAAAACTATATTATTTTTTAATACCGCTATAGCACCACTTAAACCAGGATCTATTCCAATAATTTTCATAATTGTAAACTTTTTAAATCAGCATTAGTAAAAATATTTTGAACGTCATCTAATTCTTCCAATGCGGTTAGCACTTCTAAGATTTGTTCACTTTGATTTTTATCTAAATCTATATAGTTAAAAGGCCTCCATTCTATTGATGAATAATCAAATGTTTCAATTTTTTTTTCTAATTCAGTTTTAATTTTATAAATGTCTTCTTTTTTAGTTATTATCTCAAAAACTTCATCTAAGCTCACACAATCTTTTGCACCAGCGTCAATTGCAATCTCAAATATATCTTCCTCTTTAATTTTTTTTTTATTAACATGAATAATTCCACAATTCGAGAACATGTAAGTTGTTGATCCCAGCTCTCCTAATCTTCCTCCATTTTTTTGTAATACAGTTCTAATGCTAGATGCCGCTCTATTTTTATTATCTGTTAAGGTTTCAATAATTAAAGCAATATTTGATGGTCCAAACGCCTCATATCTCAAACTTTCATAATTTTTATCACCGCTCATTTCTGATTTGCTAATTGCTCTTGAAATATTATCTTTAGGCATGTTTGCTTGTTTTGCTGCTTGAATAGCTGCCCTCAGTCTTGGATTCATATCAGGATCTTTGTCACCTAGTTTGGCAGCAACTGTAATTTCTCTTGAAAGTTTTGAAAATATTTTTGACCTCTCTTTATCTGCCCTCCCTTTTTTATGTTTTATTCCTGCCCAATGTGAATGTCCTGCCATGACTATTTGGTTAAACTACCTCCATCAATTAAACGTGTGACTTTTTTTGCTAATCCTGTCTCAGTATTTGTTTCAACAATTATCCCAGATAATGTTCCCTCTCCCTCAGCGGGAAAATGTTTTATTGCATCTTTATCCTTTAGAAATTTTTTTATTGAATTTTCTTTATTCATTCCAATAACTGAGTTGTAATCACCGCACATTCCAATATCGGTTTGATAAGCTGTACCATTATCTAAAATCCTGGTATCTGCTGTAGGAATATGTGTATGAGTTCCAACAACACATGTCGCTTGCCCATCAAAAAAATGTCCGGCAGCCATTTTTTCACTGGTGATCTCTCCATGAAAATCTACTACGAGAAAATCAACATTTTTTTTTAAAATCATTTTTTTGCTTATCTTCTTAGCTTCTTCAAATACATCCTCTGTTTTTCTCATAAAGACATTGCCCATGAGATTTATTACACCGATTTTATATTTTTTATCTTTTGAAAAATATATTTCATAACCTTTACCTGGAGCGCCTTCGGCAAAATTTGAAGGTCTTAATAATCTGTTTTCAGCATCAATGTAATTTGTTGTTTCCTCTTTATCCCAAATATGATTTCCAGAAGTAATTACATCCACACCATTGCTAAAAAATTCCTCTGCTATATTTTTAGTAATACCTCTTCCGTCATCAGCAGCATTTTCACCGTTCACAATGACAAAGTCTGTAGAATGGTTTTTAATAATTTTAGGAAGTTTTTTATTAACAACATTTCTTCCTGAAGATCCCATTACATCGCCTAAAATTAATATTTTCATTAATAAAGTCCCTTTTCTGTTAAAATATATCTTAATTTAACGTCATTCTTATCTCTTGGTAGCTTATGATATTTTTGAAACGAAAAAGCAACACCAACGGTTAGAATATTTTTAAATTTGTCTAAATATTTATTTAAGTATCGATCATAAAATCCTTTTCCATAACCAAGTCTATACTTATACCTATCAAATGCTAGAATTGGGACTAACATTAAGTTTGGAATTTTAATTGTAGTTTTGTCAGGTTCTAGGCCTCCAAATTTATTCACAAATAAAGTCTGATTTTTTTTCCATGAATAAAAATTCATTTTATTTTTTTCTCCTATTGCTGGAAGAAGAACATCTTCTTTTTTCATATAATCGATCTCTAAAATCTTTAAAACATTAAGCTCGAAATTCGAGGGATAGTATAAAGCAAGTCTTAAATTTTTTTTTTTAAAGTTCGATTTAATTAATTTGATTAAAGGAGAAAAAAAATCTTCATTAACTTCATGGTATTTTTTTTTTCTTAAATATAAATACTTCTTTCTGAGTATTATTTTTTGACTCATCTACTGTATTTTAGACAGCGACTCTGTGTTAGAAATTATTTTCTCCAATGATTGAGTTGTTTTATCAAGCATAGACTCATATAAAGAATTATTTTCTTCAATTGTCTTTTTAAAACTATCTAATTCATTATTTAATTCTTTTATTTCAATATCCTTATCTTCTTTATATTTAATCGCTAAGGATTTGATTTCTTTGAATTTACTTGAAATTTCCTCTAATTTGTTTTTTTGAGCTGTAACCTTTTGTTTTAAATCAAAATATTCATCAATTAATTGAATAGTTGTAATTAATAAAAGTTTATTCTCTCCAATATTTCCAAGTTTATCTTTTAACTCTGAATATTTTTTGTCCAAAAATTTAGTTAGTTTTTTTAAAGACTCCTCTTGACCATCGTCACAAGATAGAAGGTAATCTTTGTTATTAAATTTAATATTTACGTTTGCCATTTATCAATTTCACTCACCAAGCTTTCAGTTTCTTGACTTAACTCTTCGATATCTTGATTAAATTTATTCTCTAATTCTGATTTCTTGTTTACCTCTATTTGAAGTTTTTGAATTTTTCCTCTTAAATATTTATGTTCTCTCATTAACTCTTGATTATGTTCTTCTATCACTTTTTTTTTATTAGCTATTTCATTTTTTTCAGTTTTAATTTTTTCAAGTTCGTAGCTAGGCTGTGAATAACTTAAAGATAAAGAATTTAATTTATCAATAAGATGGTTTAAATTTTGCTCTTTCTTTTCAAAAATACTCATAAAGTTTTATAGCATATTATTGATATAGAGAGTTTAAGTCTATATAGGTTATCTCACGTGAGTGTAAAATTTAACCAATTATCAAACGCAATTAGATTTTTATCAATTGATGCTGTGCAAAAAGCAAATTCGGGTCATCCGGGTATGCCAATGGGTATGGCGGATGTTGCTACAGTTTTATTTAAATACCACCTGAGGTTTAATCCAAAAAATCCTGGTTGGATAAACAGAGACAGATTTATTTTATCTGCCGGACATGGTTCAATGTTGCTTTATTCTCTTCTTTATCTTTGTGGTTATAAAAGTATTTCAATTGAAGATATAAAAAATTTCAGACAACTAAACTCAATCTGCGCTGGTCACCCGGAATATAAAAAAGGTACTGGTATAGAAACGACAACTGGTCCATTAGGTCAAGGTTTGGGAAATGCTGTCGGATTAGCGATAGCTGAAGAAATTTTCAGAAAAAAATTTGGTTCCACAATAATTAATAATAAAACTTATGTGATTGCCAGCGACGGAGATTTAATGGAGGGTCTAAGTCATGAATCGATGAGTCTGGCTGGTCATCTTAAATTAAAAAACTTAATTGTATTTTTTGATAATAATAAAATTTCTATTGATGGCTCAACTTCTTTGAGTGTTTCTGATAATTATAAAAAAAGATTTGAGTCATATGGTTGGAATTTTTTAGAAGTAAATGGCCATAATGAAAAACAAATATCAAGCGCAATTTCAAAGGCATCAAAATCTAACAAACCAAATATCATATCTTGCAAAACTGTAATTGGCTTTGGGTCTCCAAATAAATCTGGAAAAGCTTCTTCTCACGGGTCTCCTCTTGGTAGCGAAGAAATAGCACTGGTAAGAAAAAAACTTAAATGGAATAATAAACCATTTGAAATTCCTCAAGAAGTTTTAGATGAATGGAGAAAAATTGGCAATAAGGGTGAAGTGCTTGAAAAAAAATGGAAAGAAACATTAAATAAAAAAAATTCAAAAATTAAAAATAGTTTAGAGAATAATTATATAAATTCTGATTTAGGAAATTTAGAAAGCTTGATTGAAAGAGAAAAAACAAAATATTTTGACTCAAAACCAAGCTTAGCCACTCGACAGTGTTCGATGGCTGCAATTGAAAGCATTTCTGCTTTACTTCCACAGCTTATCGGTGGATCTGCAGACTTAAGTGGTTCTAACAATACAAAAACTGGTATTTCTAAAATTATTAGTTCTAAAAATTTTGACGGAAATTATATTCATTATGGGGTTAGAGAACACGGTATGGCCGCAATAATGAACGGGTTAGCTCTTTATGAAGGTCTAATTCCTTTTGGAGGAACATTTTTAATTTTTTCTGACTATTGTAAACCATCCATAAGATTATCTGCTTTGATGGGCCTTAGAGTAATATATATTTTTTCTCATGACTCTATTGGCTTAGGGGAAGACGGTCCTACTCACCAGCCTATTGAACAGCTTGCTGGTCTAAGAGCAATACCAAATTTAAATGTATTTAGGCCCGCCGATATAAATGAAACTTTAGAATGTTGGGAAATAGCTTTAAAAAATCAAAACACGCCAAGTGCAATTGCTTTATCAAGACAAAAAGTTCCTTACATCAATCCAAAAAATTCTAAAGAAAATAAATGTGAAAAAGGAGCGTATGTGGTTAACATTACTTCCCATGAAAATAATGTTACTTTAGTTGCTTCAGGCACTGAAGTTGAGCTAGCTTTAAAAGTCCAGGAAAAATTAAAAGAAAATAATATTCATTCAAAAGTCGTTTCAATGCCATGTATGGAACTTTTTGATAGGCAGCCTGAGAATTATCGTAAAGATATTATAGAACAAGACTCACTAGTTATTACGTTAGAAGCTGGAAGTGTAATGTCTTGGCAAAAATATGTTAAAGATAAAGGAATGAATATAGGTATTGATCAATTTGGAGAAAGCGCACCTTATAAAGAAGTTTATAGTCACTTTGGCATATCGGAAGAAAAGATAATGGGTTTTATTCAAAAAAAATTGAGAGAATAACTTAAGTTAATGGATAAAATACATTTTTTTCCTGATAATTTAGATCTTAATGATAAAAAAGTAATTCTAAGATTAGATTTAAATGTTCCTTTAAAAAGTAAAACAATTGCTGATGATACTAGAATAGTATTATGCTTACCTTTCTTAAAAAAATTAATTAGAAAAAAAGCTAGAATAATAATTATAAGTCATCTTGGTAGACCAAAAGGCGTCAGGGACCCTTCTTTATCTTTATTGCCTATATATAAATATCTAAAAAAAGTACTTCAAACTAATGTGTATTTTTTTATGGGAAAATTTGACGATGAGGTAAAGGACAAATTTTCTCATTTAAAAGAAGGAGAGATAATATTAATTGAAAATATAAGATATTTTAAAGAGGAAACAGAAGACGATGAGGATTTTTCAAAAAAATTAGCCTCTCTTGGTGATGTTTATATTAATGATGCTTTTTCATGCTCTCATAGAAAACAGTCGTCAATTCATAAAATTACTAAATTCATAGACAAGTGTTATGCTGGTCCTCTTTTGAAGAAAGAAATTGATGCAATAAATCTTGTAATTAGGAATAGGAAAGAACCGGTCACATGTATTATCGGAGGATCAAAAATCTCAACAAAAATAAATGTAATTACAAGTCTAATTGAAAAAATTAACAACCTGATAATAGTTGGAGCCATGGCTAATAATTTTTTTATTAATAAAAACTTAAATGTTGGAAAATCTTTGGTTGAGAGCAATACCGTTGAAATTATTAAAAAAATTTACGATAAAGCTAAAAAAAATAATTGTGAAATAATAATTCCAGAAGATTGTGTTGTTAGCTCTAGCTTTGAAGGAGAGGGTAAAAATAAAAATTTAAATCAAATTGAAGAAAATGAAATTATATTGGACATTGGGTCTAATACTATAAAAAAAATTAAAAATATAATTGATCAATCTAACACAGTATTGTGGAATGGACCGGCAGGGTATTTTGAGAATGATAACTTTTTAAATGGAACCATGTCGATAGCTGAAACTATTTCAAAAAATACTCAAGAAAAGTCATTGATTTCAGTTCTTGGTGGAGGAGATACTCTGGCGGCAATAAATAAGAGTAAAAATAAACTTTTTTTTTCTCACTTATCAACAGCAGGTGGTGCATTTTTAGAGTACTTAGAAGGAAAAGACTTGCCTGGTCTTAGTGTTTTAAAATAAATAATCTTTTATGACATTAAATGAAATTGCAAAAAAAATGTGCGCCAAAGGCAAAGGTATTTTAGCTGCTGATGAAAGTACTGGAACTATAGCTAAAAGATTTAAAAGTATAAATGTTGAAAATTTGGAAAAAAATAGATTAAATTTTCGTCAAACATTATTTAATGCAAGTGCTATGAAAGATTGTATAGGTGGTGTGATACTATTCGATGAAACAATAAGACAAAAAACTTCTTTAGGACCAACTATACCTGAATTGATTTCAAAAAATGGTGCCATCCCAGGTATAAAAGTTGATAAAGGAGCAAAACCTTTAGCGGGATCTAATGATGAAACAGTTACGGAAGGTTTAGATGGTTTAAGGGAAAGATTAAAAGAGTATTACAATTTAGGAGCAAGATTTACAAAATGGAGAGCAGTATATAAAATTAAAGAAAAATTTCCTTCATCTCAATCAATTAAATCAAATGCACATGCTTTAGCAAGATATGCAGCATTAGTTCAGGAAGCAAAAATGGTCCCGATAGTCGAGCCGGAAGTTCTAATGGATGGCTCACATGATATTAATAAATGCTATAAAGTAACTACAGACGTTTTGAATGAGTGTTACAATGAGCTGGAAATTCATAAAGTTGATTTAAGAGGAACTGTTTTAAAGCCAAATATGGTGATACCTGGCTCTGAATGCAAAGATAAATCCAGTTCAGAGGAGATTGCCAAAAAAACTTTAGATTGTTTAATAAAGAACGTGCCAAATGCAGTTCCTGGTATAGCATTCTTATCTGGCGGCCAGTCAGAAATTGAGTCTAGCAAAAACTTAAATGAAATTAACAAGATTAATAACAGCAATTATTTAATTACTTTTTCATATGGAAGAGGTTTGCAAGCAAGCGCTTTAAAAGAATTTGGAAAAAATCAAAATAATATAGAAAATATTCAAAAAGCTTTTAATCATAGGGCTAAAATGAATGGTCTTTCCTCAAAAGGTGAGTGGTCGGAAGAATTAGAAAAAGAGTTTACAGCTTAGGTCCATTGAAGAAATTAGTATACTTAATTTCACCAAATAAAATTAATAGTAAATTTTATTATGATTTAAATAAAGTCTTGTCTTTCAAGAATGTTAGCTTTTTTCAATTAAGGTTAAAAAAATATACAAATCAGCAAATTTTCAAAATAGCAAAGAAAATTAAAAAAATAACAACTAAACATAAAGTTAAATTAATTATTAATGACAATTATATTTTAGCTGGCAAAGTAAGCGCTGATGGTTGTCACATGGGTCAACTAGATGGATCATTAAAAATTGCAAGGCGTAAACTGAAAAATAAAATCTTAGGAGTCACGTGTCACAATTCTAAAACCTTCGCAAACAATGCTATTAAAAGTAAAGCTGATTATTTGGCATTTGGATCGTTTTTTAAATCAAAACTTAAGCCAAAAGCAAAAAAGGCAAATATTGATATTTTAAGATGGACAAAAAAGAATGTAAGAAAACCAATTGTTGTAATTGGCGGGATTAACAATTCAAATTATAAAAAATTAATTAACGCAGGGGCAAATTATATTGCATTATCAAGTTTTATTTGGGATAACCCGAGTTTGAAACCTGAATTCGCTATAAGAAAGTTTAAATGAAAATTACAGCTATTGAAATAAAACCTGGAATGATAATTGAACATAAAAATGACTATTGGAATGTTTTAAAAACGCAGCATGTGAAGCCAGGAAAAGGTGGGGCTTTTAATCAGGTAGAATTAAAAAGTGTTGTTAAAGGGACAAAATTAAATGAGAGATTTAGATCGAGTGAAACAGTTGAAAAAGCAGAGGTTGACGAAAAAAAATTTAATTTTTTATATATAGACGGTGAGAATTGTCACTTTATGGACAACAAAACTTTTGAACAAGTAGAGATTTCTAAATCTATTATCGGAGAACAACATAAACTTTTAAAAGAAAATCTAGAAGTTGCTATTTCATTTATGGAAGAAAAACCAATTTCAATAGAACTGCCTAATAATATTGAGTGTACAATTGAGACTACGGATGCTGCAATAAAAAATCAAACCGCTTCATCGTCTTACAAACCTGCAATACTAGATTGTGGCATTAAAATTAATGTTCCACCATTTATTGAAAGTGGAGAGAAAATTATAATTGATACTCGTACATTAGAGTACGTAAAAAGAATAAACTAATGAGGTTGAACTCTCCTCAAATTAATTTAATAGTTAAAGCATGCATGAAAGCTTCAAGATCTCTAATCAGGGATTTTGGTGAGATTGAAAATTTACAAGTTTTAGCAAAAGGTCCTGGAGATTTTGTTTCTTCCGCAGACAAGAGAACTGAAAAAATATTAATTGATGAATTGCAGAAAGCTCATCCAGATTATGGAATTATCACTGAAGAGACAGGAATAATAAATAAATCTAATACCAAAAATAGATGGATAATTGATCCTATCGACGGGACTATGAATTTTTTAAATGGTGTTCCTCAGTTCGCAATTTCTATTGGTTATGAAGAAGATGGGGAAGTTAAATGTGGGGTAATATTTAATCCTATTATGAATGAAATGTTTTGTGCGGAAAAAGGTAATGGGGCTTATTTAAATAATTCGAGAGTTAGAGTATCAAATAAAAAAAAAATTAAAGATGCATTACTGGTTACTGGTGGTCCAAAAGGAGCAAGTAAAATTAAAGACAAAATTTTTTCAGAATATATAAATATTTCAAAAAAAGTTTCTAATGTTAGAAAATTCGGTAGCGCTGCTTTAGATATGGCTTATGTGGCGTGTGGGAGGTTTGACGGATATTGGCAAAGAGAGTTAAATTATTGGGATATAGCTGCTGGGGTAATTATTTTAAAAGAAGCTGGAGGGTTTGTTGATTTTTTTGAAGAAGATGCAAAGACTCCTTTGAAAAAGAATATTTTAGCTACAAATTCCCATATTCATGAAGAATTAAAAGGCCTCATAAATGAAAAAGTTATTGAGTAAAAACTATTATTAATATAATAATTCGGCAAATGAAAAAAAACATACATCCTGATTATCATAAGATAAAAGTTGTAATGACTGATGGAACAGAGTTTGAGACAAGATCCACTTGGGGAAAAGAAAATGATGTTTTAAAACTAGATATCGATCCTAAATCTCACTATGCATGGACTGGTGGAACTCAAAAAATTTTAGATAAAGGAAGAGTTAGTAAATACAATAAAAAATTTAGCAATCTTAGAACGAAAAAATAATTTATGACTAAAACTCCATTTATGCCAAAGGCGACTGCTGTTTGGTTAGTTGAGAATACAACTTTAACTTTTAAACAAATTGCTCAATTTTGTAATTTACATGAATTAGAAATAAAAGGTATAGCTGATGGCGATGTTGCAAAAGGTATTAAAGCTTACAATCCAATTCTAGCAGGCCAATTATCAAGAGAGGCAATAGAGACTTGTTCAAAAAATCCTGAGATGAAGTTAGAGCTTTTAAAGAAGATTGAAGATGTGGAGGTAAAAGAGAGAAAGCGACCAAAATATACCCCTTTATCAAAAAGACAAGATAGGCCCGATGCAATTCTTTGGTTGTGTAAAAATGCATCTGAGTTAACGGATGGGCAAATATCTAAGCTTGTCGGGAGCACCAAAGGAACTGTTTCTCTTATAAGAAAAAGAAGTTATTGGAATTTCTCTAATTTAAAACCAAGAGACCCAGTTATTTTAGCTTTGTGCACACAAGAAACTTTCCAAAAAGCCTTGGATAAGGCTAAAAGGAGAGTTGAAAGAGAGAGAAAAGCTAAAATTAGAGAGGAAAAAAAGGCTCAAGCAGCTTCTCTCTAGACAAATATATTTTCTAATGATAACTACCATCAAAATTAACTGGAGGTTTTTATTAAAATAGACGTTAAAGACAATAATGTAGAACAAGCAATAAGAGTTCTAAAAAGAAAACTTCAAAAAGAGGGTTTCTTTAAAGTGATGAAGATGAAAAGTACTTACGAAAAACCATCTGAAAAGAAAAAGAGAGTACAAACCGAAAATCTTAAAAGGATAAAAAAACTCCAAAAATTAAAAAACAGGTACTAAATTTATTCAAAATGAAGGGATTAACAATGCCATCTGGTAAAGTAAAATGGTTTAACGCCAAAAAAGGTTACGGATTTATAACTGATGATGAAACTCAAAAAGATATTTTTCTTCACGTCTCAGCATTAGAAAGTTCAAAGTTAAGAGTTTTAAAAGAGGAACAAACTATAGTTTACGACATAAAAGAAGAAAAAAATAAACTTCAAGCTATAAATATAAAAAAAAAATAATTTATCGCGGGGTGGAGCAGTCTGGTAGCTCGTCAGGCTCATA
>MDTB01009128.1_pt1 | contig 25262 bp, 26 predicted proteins | sample 811161 | NCBI WGS metagenome assembly MDTB01 (sample SAMN05326650, study PRJNA326480) | marine metagenome | isolation source: seawater | place: Mediterranean Sea | collected 2009
AACTATGATTTTAAAAAAGCTAAAGAATTAACTATTGAATTTGAAAAAAATAAAAATTTATTTACAGAGTCAGAGTGGAAAGAATTGTACAAGTTGTCTGAGAATACATTTGTACCAGAGAATGAAAGTTTAAAAAACTCTGCTGCGGGAGCTGGTTTGTTAGATAATGACTAATAAAAAAAAAACAATTCAACCACTTGATGGAACTAAAGTCCCAAGATTTGCGGGCCCTTCTACCTTTGCTCGATTACCAGAAATTAGAGATGTAGAGAAATGTGATATCGCAGTAGTTGGTATTCCTTTTGATGCTGGAACTAGCTTTAGGCCAGGAGCTCGATTTGGTCCTCAAAGTATTAGACAAGCATCCAGACATTTACGAACAAATTACCATCCTAATTATGACGAAGAGCCTTTCAAAGTTATTCAAGTTGCTGATGCAGGGGACATAGTTTGTAACCCTTTTAAAATTGATGAAGCTATCAAACAAATTGAAAAAGGTGCCTATGAATTACTTGATCAAGTTAATGGATTAATTAGCATTGGAGGAGACCATACTATCGCATTTCCATTATTAAAGGCAGTAAATAAAAAATTCAATGGACCAGTAGCTTTAGTACATTTCGATGCTCATCTTGATACATGGGATACATATTTTGGAGCACCATTCACTCATGGCACTCCTTTTAGGAGAGCTAGAGAAGAAAACTTGTTTCTAGATGATGCTTCATTACATGTAGGTATACGTGGACCTCTTTACAGTAGAGAAGATTTAAAAAACGATGCAGAATTTGGATTTAAAATTATTCATTGTGATGAATTTCAAACACAAGGTATAGACAAAATTGTAAATAGGATCAGAAAAAGGGTAGGTAATAATCCTTTATATCTATCAATTGATATAGATGTTTTAGATCCAGCATTTGCTCCGGGAACAGGGACCCCAGAAATAGGGGGGATGACAAGTAGAGAAATTGTTAATGTTTTAAGAGGTCTTTCAGGATTAAATCTAATTTCAGCGGATGTCGTCGAAGTATCACCAGCCTATGATCATGCAGAGGTTACCTCACTTGCTGCAGCTACAATTGTTTATGAGCTTATAAACTTGTTTGCAAAAAGAGAAAGATAGGATAATTTTTATTATGTTAAATAAAAAAAAATTTTATATCAATGGTCAATGGGTAGATCCTCTAAAACCTAATGATCTTAATGTCATAAATCCATCTAATGAAGAAAATTGCGCTGTAATTTCAATTGGTAGTAAGGAAGATATAGATATAGCTGTTAAGTCAGCTAGAGATGCTTTTAAAGATTGGGCATTCACACCTAAGGAAGAAAAAATTAAATTATTAGAGACTTTGTATGCAAATTATAAAAAAAGATGGTCAGATTTTGCAAATTCAATAACAATGGAAATGGGTGCTCCTAAAGATTTTGCAACAAAACTCCAAGCAGGGACTGGTGCAAGTCATATGAAATCATTCATAAGATATTTAAAAAATTTCGAATTTGAAAAAGCTCTAGGTGAACATGCTCCAAATCAAAGAATATTATATGAACCGAAAGGTGTTTGCGCTCTTATAACACCATGGAATTGGCCTATGAATCAAGTTTGTTTAAAAGTTATTCCTGCTTTATCCGCAGGATGTACTATGGTTTTAAAACCCTCTGAACTTGCTCCATTATCGTCAATAGTACTTGCTGAAATTATACACGAAACAAAATTTCCTCCAGGTGTTTTTAATTTAGTTAATGGTGATGGTGAAATCACCGGTAATGCATTAACTAGTCATCCAGACATAGACATGATTTCGTTTACAGGTTCTACAAGGGCGGGTGCTGTAATATCAAAAAATGCAGCCAATGACTTTAAAAGAGTTAGTCTGGAATTAGGTGGAAAGGGAGCAAATATTGTTTTCAAAGATGCTGATCCAGAAGCTGTGGAGAGGGGCGCAACAAGATGCTTTAGAAATTCAGGTCAATCTTGTAATGCTCCTACTAGGATGTTAGTCGAAAAATCTATATATAAAGAAACAATTGATAAATTAATTAAGTTTACAAATAATTTTAAAGTGGGCGATCCAACAAAAGAAGGGGACCATATTGGTCCGGTAATTTCAGAAACCCAATTTAATAAAATACAAGGCTTGATACAAAAAGGAATAGACGAGGGTGCTAATCTCGTCGCTGGAGGACTAGGAAAACCAGATGGTTTAAAAAAGGGTTATTATGTGAAACCTACTGTATTTGCAGATGTTAAAAACAGTATGGAAATTGCACAAACAGAAATTTTCGGACCTGTATTGTCTGTAATACCATTTGAAACTGAAGAAGAGGCTATCGCAATAGCAAATGATACATCCTATGGATTGACAAATTATATTCAGACACAAAATCAAGATAAGGTTCATAGAGTTGCAAGGAAACTAAGATCAGGAATGGTTGACGTAAATGGAGCTGGGATAGCAGTAGATGCTCCTTTTGGAGGTTTCAAGCATTCTGGAATAGGCAGAGAAGCAGGACAGGATGGTCTTCTTGAGTTTTTAGAGGTTAAGTCCGTCGGAGGATGGAGTTAATTTATTACAGATTTATTTTTTACTCCATTTAAGAAAGATAAACATTTTTTAATCTCACTCAACTCAATAAACTCGTTTGTTTTATGTGCTTGTTCAATTGAACCAGGTCCACATACAACTGTGCTAATTCCTAGTTCTTGAAACAATCCAGCTTCTGTTCCAAAAGATACAACCTCTCTTGAATTATCTCCAGTAATACTTGAGACAAACTCACAAGCTTTTGAGTCATTTACTCGATTAAATCCAATTATCTCACCAATTATTTTTTTTTTAATTAATGCATGTGGATAAATTTTTTTCATTTCAGGAAGTAAATGATTACTTGCATAATCATCTATTTCTTTATTTAAAAATAAACCATCTTCCTTGTTTACTGGTCTTGTCTCCCAATTAACTTGACACTTGTCAGCAATTACATTGTGAGCTATTCCTCCAAATATTCCTCCGATAGATAAGGTTGAATATGGAGGATCAAATATAGAATTTTCAGGCTGTCTACTTTCTAAATTTTTTCTTAACAACATAAGCTTATTTACGTATTTTGTAGCAAACTCTGCAGCATTAACACCTTCATCAGGTTTAGAGCTATGTCCCGCAAGACCTTCGAAGTATGTCGTGTATTCATAACAACCCTTATGTGAGTCTATAATTTTCATTTTTGTAGGCTCACCCACTATACAAATTCCATTTGTTATATTTCTTTTTTTTAATTCTTTAATTAAAAGAGGCGCCCCAATACATGCAGTCTCTTCATCAAATGTAAGAGAAAAATGAATATCTCTTGTAAGATTTGATTTTGAAAAAACTTCAGCAAAAGCTAAAGAGCATGCTAAGAAACCTTTCATGTCACAGGATCCTCTTCCAAATAATTTATTTCCTTTTATTTCTGCTTTAAAAGGATCGGTAGACCAACCTTTTGAAACAGGCACTACATCTGTATGTCCAGATAAAATTATTGGTTCTATTCCATTAGACTTTTTTGCTTTCAATGTTGCAAAAAGATTTATTCTTTTTTTGTCCTCATCAAAAACCTTAAATGAGGTTGCACCATGACTTTTTAGAATATTTTCACAATAGTTTATGAGAGATGAATTATTTTCTCCTGAAATTGTTTTAAATTCAATAAGATCTCTAAGAATCTTTATTGATTTTTCGTATAATTTGCTATCTATATTTTCCACAAATTAATTATATATTATTATTATGAAAGAACAAATAACCTACGATGAATTTAATAAGATAGATATACGTTTAGGCACAGTAATTTCAGTTGAAAAAAATGAAAAAGCTAGAAAACCATCTCTTGTATTAAAAGTTGATTTTGGAAAAGAAATCGGAGTTAAGAAATCTTCCGCGCAAATAACACATTTTTACAACAAAGATAATTTAATCGGAAAACAAGTTATTGGTGTTTGTAATTTTCCAGAAAAAAATATTGCGGGTATCGTATCTCAGGTACTGATTTTAGGATCGATAGACAGCGAAGGTAAAGTTACATTAGTTCACCCTTCTCAAAAAGCTGAAAATGGATTACCAATAGCGTAAAATAATGCACCCTGAACTTTTATCTCTTTTTCTATTTATGTTAGGAACCGGTTGTTCGCCAGGTCCAAATAATATAGTTGCATCTTATTCAGCTTTTAACTTTGGAATTTTAAGAACATTACCTCATATATTAGGAGTAATATTTGGGTTTACTCTGATGGTAAGTATTTTAAATTTTGGATTAATAAATATATTCAAAATATATCCTCTTCTTCAAAGTGTACTCAAAGTATCCGGTTCAATTTTCTTAATTTATCTTGCTTATAAAATAGCATTTTTAAGTAGCATTAATGAAGATAAAAAAAAAAATCCTGTAAAGTTTATCGAAACTTTCTTATTTCAATTTTTAAACCCCAAAGGGGTTATAGTAGCAATTATATGCGTTTCTACCTATGTTGAGAAAGGATCAAACTTCATTAACCATTCCATGTGGGTAATAGGTGTTTCTTTCCTATGCGCATTAATTAGTATCAATTTTTGGACCCTCATAGGCAAATTTTTAAGGAAATTTGCGACAAATGAAAAATTTATAAAGTGGTTCAATTATGCTATGTCAATTCTTCTGTTAAGTTGTATAGCAACATTTTATTATTAATTATGAAACCAGGAAATAAAAACTCATATAAATCATTAAAAACAATAAGTGTTAATGGCGACGATTATAAATATTACTCAATTAATGAAGCAGAAAAAAACGGATTAGAAGGCGTTTCTAAACTACCTAAATCTTTAAAAGTGTTATTAGAAAATTTATTAAGATATGAAGACGACCTATCAGTAACAAAATCACAAATTCAGGCAGTTCATAACTGGTTAGTTAAAAAAAAATCAAATACTGAAATTGCTTATAGACCTGCAAGAGTTTTACTACAAGATTATACTGGTATTCCAGCTGTCGCAGATCTTGCAGCTATGAGAGAAGCAGTTAAAGAAAAAAAAAAGGATCCTAATAGTATTAATCCATTATCTACCGTCGATCTAGTAATAGACCATTCTGTTCAGGTTGATAAATTTGCAAAAAAAGATTCTTTTGATAAAAATGTCGATATTGAGTTTGAAAGGAATGGTGAGAGATATTCTTTTCTAAAGTGGGGACAGCAGGCTTTTAATAATTTTAGAATAGTTCCTCCAGGCACAGGCATATGTCATCAAGTTAATCTTGAATATTTGTCTAAAGTGGTTTGGAGTGAAGAATACAAAGGTACAAAATATTTATTTCCTGACACTCTAGTTGGTACTGATAGCCATACAACAATGGTAAATGGTCTATCAGTTTTAGGATGGGGTGTAGGTGGCATTGAGGCAGAAGCGGGTATGCTAGGACAACCAATTTCAATGTTAATACCAGAAGTTATTGGATTTAATTTAACAAATAAAATGCCAGAAGGCACAACAGCTACCGATTTAGTCTTGACTGTTGTTAAAATGTTGAGAGACAAAGGCGTAGTTGGAAAATTTGTTGAGTTTTATGGTACGGGTTTAAAAAATTTAACTTTAGCTGATAGAGCAACTATAGCAAATATGGCTCCTGAATACGGTGCAACATGTGGCTTTTTTCCAGTAGATGAAGAAACATTAAAATACTTAGAATTTTCAGGCAGAGACAAAGCAATTATAAAAATTGTCGAAACATATGCAAAAGAGCAAGGTTTGTGGTCATCTGAGGAGATTGAGTTTACCGATAAAATATCTTTAGATATGTCATCAATTGTTCCAACAATCTCGGGTCCGAAAAGGCCGCAGGATAAAGTTCTACTGAGTGATGCTAGTAAAAATTTCAAGAAAGTTTTTACATCCACAACCAAAAGAGTAAAAAAAAAAATCTCGAAGGTAGAGGGCACTGATTACGAAATTTCTGATGGATCGATATTAATTGCAGCTATCACTTCTTGTACCAATACATCAAATCCAAATGTTTTAATTGGTGCAGGTTTATTGGCAAAAAAAGCTGTAGAGCTTGGTCTTAAATCGAAACCTTGGGTTAAGACATCCTTAGCACCAGGATCCCAAGTTGTTACTGACTACCTAGAGAAAGCTGGTTTAAATAAGTATTTAGATGATTTGGGATTTAATTTAGTTGGTTATGGATGTACAACATGTATTGGTAATTCAGGTCCATTACCTGAGGAAATAGTTCATGCGATCGAAAAAGAAAACCTTTATACGGTTTCTATATTATCAGGTAATAGAAATTTTGAGGGACGTATTTCGCCACATATTAAAGCAAATTTTTTAGCATCACCTCCGCTTGTAGTTGCATATGCTTTGGCTGGGCATATGGAAATCGATATACATAAAGATCCAATAGGAACTGGTAAAAATCAAAATAAAATATATTTAAAAGACATCTGGCCATCAAATAGAGAAATAGAACAAACTTTAAATGCCTCTCTAAGCGCAGAAATGTTCATAAAAAGATATTCAAATGTCTCAGAGGGTCCAACGCAATGGCAAAATATAAAGACAGAAAAATCTAGTATTTATAATTGGAATCGGGAATCTACGTATGTTAAAAAACCACCTTTTTTTGATAATTTATCTGATGAACCTGAAGGATTTAAAGAAATTAAAGACGCAAGACCACTTTTAATTTTAGGTGATATGGTAACCACCGATCATATATCACCAGCTGGCTCGATACAAAAAGATAGCCCTACAGGGGATTATTTTATGAAACATCAGATACTTCCAAAAGACTATAATTCGTATGGATCAAGAAGGGGAAATCATGAAGTTATGATGAGAGGAACGTTTGCGAACATTAGAATTAAAAATGAAATGGCTCCAGGAACGGAGGGGGGGTATACAACTCTTTATCCTGAAAATAAAGTTATGTCAGTTTATGATGCTGTAGTTGAGTATAAAAAACGAGGCACTGATTTAATTGTTATTGGTGGAAAAGAATACGGTACGGGTTCCTCAAGAGACTGGGCTGCGAAAGGAACTAAGTTATTAGGAGTTAAGGTTGTAATAGCCGAAAGCTTTGAGAGAATTCACAGATCTAATTTAATTGGAATGGGTATATTGCCTCTGCAATTTGTAAACGGAATTAATTGGCAAAATTTAAATTTGAAAGGATCTGAATTAATTACAATCTTAAATATAAAAAAGGGTTTAAATCCTTCAACAACAGTCAAGATCGAAATAAAATATAACTCGGGTGAAATTAAAATAATAGAAACTCTTTGTAGGATAGATACTAAAAATGAGCTCGAATATTATAAAAATGGTGGGATACTTCAATATGTTCTTAGAAACATGATTTAATTATGGAAGACCAGGAAATAAATATAATAAATAATGAAACACGCAAAGAAAGAATCAAATTATTTTTGCTTAAACATAGATATAAAATTATTTCATTTTTTTTAACAATAATTTTGTTACTTTTACTGTATTTTGGGTATAATTCTTACAAGCTAAGTGAAAAAGAGCAGATAGCTGATAAATTTAATTTAGCAACTTTAGATTATGAAAAAAATAACTCTTCTGAAGTAAATCAAATTATGAAAGATATAGTTAATACTAAAGATAAAACATACTCTCCACTAGCCTTATATTTTATTATTGAAAATAATTTAGAAAACTCTTTAGAGGAAATGAATAATTTATTTGATGTAATAATAAATGAAACAGACCTTACAAAAGATATGAAGTATTTAAATATATATAAAAAGGCAGTATTTAACGCTAATTTTGTTGAGGAAAATAAGATATTAGAAATTTTAGATCCTTTATTTCAAAAAGAAAATATATGGCAGTCTCATAGTTATTATTTATTAGCAGAATATTATTTTTCAAAAGATGAAATGACAAAATCAAAAGAGTTTTTTGATAAAATATTGTCCATGAATTTAACTAATTCAGAAATTAGGATAGAAGCCCAAAAAAGATTACAAAGAGATTTTAGTGATTAAGTTAGTATTATTAATATTAATTTTATTTTTGAACAATTGCTCTATGGATAGTAAATCAGGAATGTGGTCAGAAGTAAAAGAAAAAAAAAATATTAAATCTCAAGAAAAAATTTTGTTTGAAAAACGAAAGACCTTAAATAAAGAATTTAATCCAAATGTAAAAATAGCTTTAAAGAATAATTATGATTTATCAAGTTTTAACAATAATTTGACTAATAATAATCAAATACTAAATTACGATGGGGTATTAGATCAAATATCAAAATATAAGTTTTCTAAAATTGCTCGTTTTAATTTAATTAATTCACAGATCACAATAACCGAAAATGACGAATTAATATTTTTCGATGGTAAAGGAAATATATTTAAATTGAATAAAAACCTAAGACTAATTTGGAAAAAAAACCTTTATACTAAAAAAGAAAAGAAATTAAATCCTATTTTAAATATTTCTTATTCGAAAGGGAAAATTATTGTAACTGATAATTTATCCAATTATTTTTTAGTAGATGGTAATAGCGGCGAAATCTTGTGGAAAAAAAAAAATTCATCTTTATTTAATTCGCAAATAAAAATTGTGAATAATTATTTTTTTTCTATTGATTTTGATAATATATTTAGGTGTTATTCAATCGAAAATGGTAAAGAAGTTTGGAAGTATGAAAGTCAATCTTCTTTCATAAAATCCAAAAGAGCACTTTCAATAGTCTCAGATGGGGAGAAAATTTTTTTCATAAATTCTATAGGAGAAATCACTGCTCTAAGTTTAAATAACGGAAACTTGTTATGGCAAACACCCACACAATCAAGTTCAATTATTGAGGATAGTTTTACAGTTGTATTTTCTGATTTAGTTCTAAATGATAAAAAAATATATCTATCAAATAATAAGAACGAATTAATACAAGTCGATGCTAATAATGGAATAATAATGTGGACACAAAATATTAGTTCTACTGTAAGACCAGCGATTATTGAAAAATTAATATTTACTATATCTATGAATGGTTATCTAGTAATTATGGACAAAAATACTGGGAATATTCTAAGATCTACATTAATCACTAAAAATTTAAAAAAATATCAAAAAAAAAAATTTGAACCCTCTGGATTTGTAATCGCTAAAAATAATTTGTACTTAACTTTAAGTGATGGGAACCTGCTAAAAATCAAGGTTATTAATGGAAAAGTTGAAAATCTGATTAAAGTTGACAACAATTATATATCAAGACCGGTAATTTTAAAAAAACAAATGTATATTGTATCTGATAATGTAATAAAAAAATTTAATTAATGTTGTTAAGATTTTTATCAAAAATTGGAAGAAAAAAAGTAGTTTATGACAGAGGTCCATCACATCCAAAATTTGATAAAGCAAAACCATGGATGAATAGATATTACTTGATTTTTAGACATAGACCAAAATGGTTTCCATTTAATATTCTTATCCATGAAATGCTTGATAATGATCATGGAGAGGGTGTGCATAATCACTTATTTCCATTTATTACAATAATTTTAAAAGATGGATATTGGGAAACGCTTAATACCGGTAAATACTGGAGAAAACCAGGATACGTAGGTTTTAGATCGGCTAATACATATCATCGAGTTGATTTAAAACCTGGAACCAGACCGATGACTCTTTTTATATCAGGACCTTTTGGATTAAGGAAAGGACCAAGATCAGAATATGGAATAGATTTTAAATCTAAAAAATGATGATCCAGAGTTTCTTTGATTTATATATTTCTACAAATGGTCAAAAACTTTATGAGTTTACAGATGAAACAATAATCTGGATAAAAAAAAATAATTTTAAAAATGGTATTATAAATATTAGCATTCAACATACTAGTGCATCTTTAATTGTGCAAGAAAATGCAGACCCTGATGTTCAGAGAGATTTATTAAATTATTTTAATAAATTAGCACCTATGGATAACGAGCTTTACATTCATACTGCTGAAGGAAAAGATGATATGCCAGCTCATATTAAATCTGCTTTGACTAATAATCAAATTTCTTTAAGTATCAAAGGCGGTAAATTATTATTAGGCACTTGGCAGGGTCTTTATTTATTTGAACATAGATTAAATACTCAGAAAAGAACTTTAACACATCATTTTATTGGAAATTAGTTAAATATACGGATTGTAAGCCCATTGCAATATTGCTTGTCTTTGTCTTTTTCTACATGTTAGATTTCCTTTTTCACAATTTTTTTTTATTGCAGTTACATGTCTTCGAAAATTTTTTCCATCTTTTTATTTGCATTATATCAACATCTGGTATCCTTCTACCCATAGAAAACCTACAATACCATTGAAACCATCCGAGTGGATCTTGTTTAAAAATCCAGCCTTTTTCTATCCAGTGATCTCTTGACAATCCTGCTTTTACTTTAAACCTATTTATATTTATATCAAAGTTTTTACTAAGTTTTGCATTTTTAAACCAAGTTGCTGGATATTCTTTAATATCTCCATCAAAATATGCTCCACCAAACACTCCTAACTCTAGCATTTTTTTGGGGGTTAATTCTGGTTTAAAAATTTTATAAATTTCATCTTCAGAAGGTTTTTTCATTTGTTCAAAGTATTTTTCTTTTTCCTATTTTTAATAATTTATTATATAAGTGAGTATCGGCATTTCCCTCACAACCTATTAATAATATATTTGAGTTTTTATCAATATCTAAATTTTTTTTCAATCTTTTGTCGTTACAAATGGATATCAAACCAATTATACCAGGCGCTGAACATTCACCACCAATGATCTTTTTTTTGGATAATTTTTTTCTCTCGAGCAATGCTATTGCATCGGGCACTTTTGTATCTCTAATTGTAACACAGTAATTTATGGATTTTTTTAATATTTTCCATGCCACAAGTGATATTTCATTACAAGACATGCCACCCATTATACTTTCTTTTTTTATTTTTATTTTCGTTCTCTTACCTTTTTTGATACTTTCTAGTACACACGCGGCATTCTCTGGTTCAATTACGATTATTTTTGGAATTTTTTTGAAGTACCTTGCTATACCTGCAACAGCGCCTGCAGCCATACCACCAACACCTGCCTGTAAAAATATATGAGTTATGTATTGATTTGTCTGTGATGACACTTCTTTTATCATTATAGAATAACCCGCCATAGTTAGTTGTGGAACATATTTATAATTATTGCTTGAAAAATCTTGAACAACTTTCCATTTATTTTTTTTTGCTTGTCTTAAACATTCTCCGAGAGAATTTTCGTAATTACCTTTGACTCTTATCACTTCTGCTTTTAATTTTTTTATTTCATCCTCTCTACATTTACTGACATACTGACTGATAAAAATTTTGCACCTTAAGCCCAATCTTTGCGAGCCCCAAGCTACAGATCTTCCGTGATTTCCTGCTGTTGCTGATGAAATAACAATATTTTTTTTATTTTCTGATATTTTTTCTACGGCATAAGCACCACCAAGCGCTTTAAAAGATTTTAAACCAAACCGCTTTGATTCATCCTTGTAAAAAACATTATTTATATCTAATGTTTTTGATAACTTATTAAGTTTAATCAGAGGGGTTTGTGAATAACCTCTCCAATTAGAAATTGTTTTATATGCATTATATAATAAAGCTTTGGGTAGATAATTTAATACTAATAACCTTCTAAAACCGTAATTTTTATTATGCAAAGCTTGACTTAATTTCCATTTTTTAATTTTACTTTTAAAACTCATAATAAAATAATGTATATTCAATTATTATTTTAACAATATAATATTAAATTAGTTTGTGAAAAAATTTATTATCTCTATAGACCAGGGAACAACTTCTACTAGATCAATCTTATTCGACACAGCCGGTAGACAAGTTTTTATTTCACAAAAGGAATTAAAGCAATATTTTCCAAAAAATGGATGGGTTGAACACGATCCTGAAGAAATATGGAGAAAAACTAATATAACACTTAAAGAGGTTATCTCAAAAAGTAGAAACCTTGGTGGAAAAATTTTAACCATTGGTATTACAAATCAAAGAGAAACAACTTTAGTTTGGGATAAACAAACAGGCAAATGTTTATATAATGCTATAGTTTGGCAAGATAGGAGAACGTTAAACTTCTGTTCTTCATTAAAAAAAAAGGGTTTAGAAAAAATGATAAAATTTAAAACTGGGTTGCTGTTAGATCCATATTTTTCTAGTTCTAAAATTAAGTGGATTATTGATAACGTTTCCCCTGTCAAAAAACTAATTAAAAAAAATAGAATTTTATTTGGCACTATAGATACATTTTTAATCTGGAAGCTAACAAAAGGAAAATTACATGCTACAGACGCAACAAATGCTTCAAGAACGATGCTTTATAATATTAAAACAAATAAGTGGGATAAAAAAATATTAAAAATTTTCAAAATTCCTTACAAAATATTACCCGAAATTAAAAATTCTGCAGATGATTTTGGTTTTACCGATAAATCTGTCACTAAAAAATCTTATTCTATTAGAGGTGTAATTGGGGATCAACAAGCAGCTGCGATTGGTCAGGGTTGTTTTTTGAAAGGCTCTTCAAAAATTACTTATGGAACAGGTGCTTTCTTAATAAGTAATACAGGTAATAAAATTATACATTCTAAAAACAAATTACTATCAACAGTTTGTTACAGGATCAATAATAAAACAACCTATGCAGTAGAAGGATCTATATATATTGCTGGCGCAGTCATTCAATGGCTAAGAGATAATTTAAAAATTATTACTAGCATCAAGCAATCTGAGATCATATCCAAAAAATTAAAAAGTAATAACGGCGTTTACTTTGTTCCAGCATTTACAGGATTGGGAGCCCCTTATTGGAATTCAGAGGCAAGGGGAATAATTACCGGATTAAAACGTGATACACTACAAAATGATTTTGTAAGAGCAGCATTAGAAGCAGTAGTTTATCAATCAATTGATTTGTTCAGAGCACTTAAAAATGATGGTATAAAAATGAGTTTGATTAAGGTTGATGGTGGAATGGTTCAAAATAATTGGTTTAATCAATTTCTTGCAGACGTATCGGGTTTAAAAGTATTAAGACCGCATAGACAGGAAACAACAGCATTAGGCGCAGCATTAATTGCAGGTTTAGGTGCAGGAATATTTAAATCATTTTCTGAAATTATCAAAAAAAATAGAATAAAAAGACAATTTTTACCAAAAATAAATAGGAAAAGTAGATTAAAGTTGTTGAACGGATGGCACCAAGCAATTAGAAAAACTATGAAATAAAATGAAAAATTTTTTAATAATCGGTGCTGGTGCAATGGGCTCAGCATTTTCTATGCCTTGTATAGATAATGATAACAAAGTAACTATAGTTGGAACTCATTTAGAGGATAGGCTTATTTCTAAATTAAAAAAGAACTTTTATCATCCATCACTCAAATCATTTATATCAAGGAAAGTTAATTTGAAAAGTTTCAAATCCCTTGATGATGAAATTTTGAGTAAACCAGATTATATTGTTATTGCGGTTAGTTCTAAAGGTATAGATTGGGTTTGTAATCAACTCATTAAAAACTATAAAAATAAATATTTAATAATTTTACTAACAAAAGGTCTTACTAAAGACAAACAAAGTATTATAACTATATCAAAGAAAATCAATCAAACATTTAAAAAAAATGGATTACCAAATCAAGATATTTCCTCAATTAAAGGACCGTGTTTAGCAGCAGGACTAATTAGTAAAGTCAGAACTAGTTCAGTTATTGCGAATAAAAATATTTCAAAGGCAAAAACTTTAAGTAAATTAATTTCAACAAATTATTATAAAACAGAAATTTCAAAAGATATAAACGGAGTGGAAGCTCTTGGTGCTATTAAAAATATTTATGCTATGTTAATTGGGGCATCTATAGGCTTAAGTGGCAATAAATTAAATGAAAAGATCAGATTGAAATATTATCACAATACCTCATCTTCTTTATTTAAAAATGCTCTTTCAGAAATGAAATTATTTTCCAAAAAAATGAATGGATTAACAGAAACTGCTTATGGCCTTGCTGGGTTGGGAGACTTGTATGTAAGTGTTGCTGGTGGAAGAAATAGCAAAATGGGTTATTATTTGGGTAAAGGAAGATTATATTCAAATATAAAAAAAAAAGAAATGAAAAACATCACAATAGAGGGTTGTGATTTAGCGTTTGAAATTGGATCTACTGTTTTAAAAAAATTTAAAAAAAAAGATTTTCCTATTATGTTTTCTTTAATTTTATCAATCATAAAAAATAAGAAATTATTTATTAAATGGTAAACAAAAAAATTCTAATAGTTGAAGGTAATACTCGAGAAGAAAATAACGAATTCACAGAAGTTGGAATCAAAACACATACAGAGAGTTTAATTGATAGTATAAATTTTTACAAAAAAAAATTAGATATAGATATAGCAAATCCATCATCTGATAAAAATCTTGATAATACAGTACAACAACTTGATAAATATGATGGTTTAATTTGGGGCGGAAGTAGCCTCAACATTTATAATGATACTGAGGAAATTAGAAGACAACTAGAATTTATGAGAAAGTGTCAAAATAAAATTAAAAAAATATTTGCTATTTGCTGGGGCTTGCAAGTTGCCGTAACTGTTGCTGGAGGAGTAGTTAAAAAATCTGTTAAAGGCGCTCATAGAGGAATTGCACACGATATTTTAATAAATCATCACGGAATTTCACATGCAATTTATCAAAATAAAAAAAAAAAATTTAATTCTCCAGCATTTAACTTTGATGAAGTAGTTACAATACCCAAAAATTCAAAAATATTATCTTCTAATAGATTAAATAAAGTGATGGGTCTACACTTTAAAACAAATTATTCAGACATTTGGGGGATCCAGTATCATCCAGAAATCACATATGAGAAAATGGTAAGTCTAATTCATTTTAGAAAAAAAAGACTGCTAGACAAGGGTGCTTTTAAGGATGAGAACGACATAAACTCACATGTGTATATGATTGAAGATGAAATTAAGAATGTTGAAAAAAATTCTAGAATGAAAGAACTAGAAAATTGGTTAAACTATCTATATGAAAATTGAAAATAAACAGGATATTATAGACCACTTTATAGAGGGAAACAAAAAAGAGTCTTTTATAGGTGTAGAAAACGAAAAATTCGTGTTCGATAAAAATACAAAAAAAAGATGTAATTATGAACAAATTTATAAAGTATTAGATTTATTGCATAAGGAATTTGGCTGGGAAAAGGTTGGGGAGAATAATAATCTTATAGGACTGAGGAATAATGATAAACAAGTAACGCTTGAACCTGGTAATCAAATTGAGCTAGCTGGTTCAAAATTAAAAAATATTCATGAGGTATGCTCTGAGTCATTTCAGTTTCAAAAACAATTAGAAATTGCATGTAAAAAATTTGATCTTGAGTTACTGTCCATTGGTTTCGATCCAAGAAGTAAACTGGTTGAAGTTCCCTCAAATCCGAAAAAAAGGTACATTATTATGACAAAAGAAATGCCAAAAAATGGAAAATTAAGCTTGGAAATGATGTATCAAACTGCAGGCACTCAGATAAATTTGGATTATAAAGACGAAAAAAACTTTAGTGATAAATTTAAAATTGCATCATATCTTACACCTCTTTCGATAGCTTTATTTGCCAATTCATCAATTAAAGAAAATAGTTATAATAAATTTTTGTCTTACAGATCATTTGTATGGCAACATACTTCAAGAGGTGGGTTGCCAAAAATTTTTCTCGAAGGAATGGATTTTGAAAAATATGCTGATTTTTGTTTATATATGCCTTTATTATTCATAAATAAAAATGGTGAATATATTTCACCAGATAACTACACATTTAAAGACTTTGTTGAAAATAAAATTACTAAAATTAACAAAGAATCTCCCTCAAAAAAAGATTTAGAAAATCACTTAAGTACCATATTTACAGAAATAAGATTGAAACAGTATTTAGAAATAAGATCTATAGATGCATGCGAATGGGATTGTCACTGTGCATCCCCGGCCTTTTTTACAGGTTTGCTTTATGGAAACTTGCATGAAGCTTTAGATATTATAAAATATTGGAAAATAAGCGAAGTACTTAATGCATATTATGAGGCTCCAAAAAAAGGTCTTTCTACTGAGATTCACGGAAAAAAAATATTAGATTGGGGTAAATTATTTTTAAATATTTGTAAGTCAGGCCTAGATATGAGAGACGAGATTAATTCAAAAGGAAATAATGAAAGTATTTATTTAAGAAGCATCGAAAATATTCTTTCTGAGGAAAAAACAAAAGCCGAAAAATCCATTAAAATTGCATAACTTGAAAAAATATCAAAAAATAATCTCAGTTCAGGCAGACCCAATAGAAAAAATTAATATTAAAACTGACACAACCTTTTTTTTATTATATGAGGCTCAAAAAAAAGGATATAAAATATTCTGGTATCAAACAAGTGGGCTTTCATTAGAAAATGAAAAAGTTTATGCTTATGGAAATTTTGTTGAGCTAAAAAAAAATAGTAAAAAATTTTTTACAAAAGAAAAATTTACAGAGATCGACTTATCTTTATCTAAGTATTTACTTATTAGGCAAAATCCTCCGTTTAATATGGATTATATTAATTCGACATTATATTTGGATAAAATAAAAAGTTTAGTAAAAATAATTAATGATCCAACATCGGTAAGAAATATATCCGAAAAATTTTATTCATCTAAATTTATTAAATATATGCCACCGACAATTTTTACAAAAAATATTACAAAAATTCATAATTTTCAAAAAAAATATAAAAAAATCGTTATTAAACCTACTAATGGTTATGCAGGAAAAAGTATACTATTTCTTAATAATAATTTTAATAAAAAAAAGATTACAACTTATCTAAATAAAACAGGTCATGTCTTAGCACAGAAATTTTTACCAGGCATAAAGCAAGGAGATAAAAGAATATTTATTATAAATGGTAAGGTAGTAGGTGCAATTAAAAGGGTTCCATCAAAAAATTCTATTCTTTCAAATATTTCACAAGGGGGAACTGCAAAAAAAACAAAATTAAATATTAAAGAAAAAAATATAGCTAATATTATTGCAAAAGATTTGATCAAAAATAATGTTTTTTTCTGTGGCATAGATTTAGTTTCCGAATACTTAATTGGCGATATTAATATAACATCCCCTACAGGGTTAACTCAGTATAAAGACCTTACAGGAATTAATTTAGCAAAAGAATTTTGGGATAATGCCAAAAAATTAAAATAGACCCTCTGTCTCGCCTTTTTTATTCAATTTTATTTTATCAGCAGCGGGAATTCTCGGTAAGCCAGGCATTGTCATAATAGAACCACAAACAACTACCACAAAATTTGCTCCAGACGATAATCTCACTTCTCTGATTGGTATTTCATGACCTAAAGGAGCGCCTTTAAGCTTTGGATCTACAGAAAAACTATACTGTGTTTTTGCGATGCAAACCGGTAAATTTCCATAACCATTTTGCTCAAAAATTTTTAGTTCTTTTTTTATATTATTTGGACTTGTTATTTTATTTGCTCTATATATTTCTTTTGCAATCTTTTCAATTTTTTTCCAAAGAGATAATTTTTCGTTGTACAAATAATTAAATTTTTTTATTTTATATTTTTTACAAATATTAATAACTTTTTTAGCAAGGTCCTTTGCACCATTTCCTCCATTTGCCCAATGAGTACTTACACTGGCTTCAACGTTTTGATTTTTGCAAAAATCAAGAATAGCATTTATCTCTTTCTTTGTGTCTAAAACAAAATGATTAATTGCTACAATTGGCTCAAGTCCAAATTTTTTTATATTTTCTATATGCCTTTGTAAATTTACCATTCCTTTTTTCAATGCTGATAAATTTTCTTTCTTCAACTCATTTTTTTCCAATCCTCCATGCATTTTTAAAGCCCTTACAGTTGCTACAATTACAATACAACTTGGTTTAATGTTAGATTTCCTGCATTTAATATTTAAGAATTTTTCTGCCCCCAAGTCTGCACCGAAACCTGCTTCTGTTACAACAAATTCTGAAAGTTTCAATGCAGCTTTTGTTGCAATCACAGAATTACATCCATGTGCAATATTTGCAAATGGACCACCATGTATTAAGGCTGGATTATGCTCCAGTGTTTGTGTTACGTTGGGCCTAATCGCCTCTTTAAGCAATACCGTCATTGGTCCTTGCGCATTTAAGTCTTTTGCATAAATTGGTTTACCATTTTTATTATAAGCGACTGTAATATTTCCAATTCTATTTTCCAAATCCTTAATATCGTTTGCTAAACAAAATATAGCCATTACCTCTGAAGCTACAGTGATATCAAATCCCTCTTGTCTAGTTAAATGTTTAGCCACACCTTGGGTATTAATATCAACAAATCTTAACGCTCTGTCATTCATATCCATGACCCTTTTCCACACAATTCTCTTATCATCAATATTTAACTTATTACCCCAATAAATATGATTATCAATTAGTGCAGACAGAAGATTATGGGCAGAAGTTATTGCATGAAAATCTCCTGTAAAATGAAGGTTTATCTGTTCCATTGGAACTACTTGTGCATATCCTCCGCCGGCCGCACCTCCCTTCATACCAAAAGATGGACCTAAACTAGGTTCTCGTAAGCAAACAATGCATTTTTTTCCAATTTTATTTATACCGTCAGTTAGACCAACTGATGTTGTTGTTTTACCTTCACCAGCTGGTGTAGGAGAAATAGCTGTAACTAAAATTAATTTACCATCTTGTTTTTTATCTAATTTTTTTAAATACTCAAAATTTATTTTAGCCATATGTCTACCCATAGGACTAAAAGCAGAAGCTTTGTCAGGAACTTTTATTTTTTTTAAAATATTTGTAATTGATTTTAGTTTGGCGCTTCTAGCAATTTCTATATCAGTTTTAATTTTATTCATATATATGTGATTTAAAGCATAATTTAATATACTTTATTCTTTCTTTTTTAAAGAATTAATTTAAGTTAAGAATTTTAAAAATTAAAGTAGAATCTCTGAAATGAAAAAAAAGTTTAGGTTTTTTGATAATAGACAGAAATATTTGCTGTTTGTGACCACTACTAATGAAAAAAATAAAATTGCCGATGCCCTAAAACCCATTGTTCAAAAATTAAAACCTAAAATTCCAGCATTGAAGATTTTTGATGCTGGAATGGGAGACGGATCATTACTTATGAGCGTTATGAGACAATGTCATCAAAAAATGCCCAACATACCTCTATTAGTTTCAACAAAAGAGATAAGTATGGAAGATGTAAGATTAGGGTTAGAAAAACTTCCAGATAGATTTGTCGAACATAAAAATACAGTTTTTGTTATTTCGAACTTAAATTATGTAGAGTCCACCTCATTAAAATCAAAAAATATTAAAAAACAAAAAAAAATGAATTGGAAAATTGTTAAGTTGAAGGGAAACTCATCTTTAGATTTTTCTAATCAACTAAGAAAACTAAATCAAGAATTTTTAGCGAAAAAGTGGCAAGTTGAAACAAATCCTAGGACTGGTACTTCAACTTACAAAGAACCGTCAGTTATTGTGATTTATAGAAAAGATCAAGAATTTGTCCTGCAAAATATAATTCCAAAGAAAAACAACGGAAAAACTGATTACGATTTAATTATTGCATCTCAACCATATCGATCACGAGTTACAGCTGAAAAAAAAGTAAAATATGTAATAGATCCAATGATAAAATCTTTGGCACGTAGAGGAAAATTGGTTGTAGTGCATGCTTGTGGAGGGGACCCAGGATATAAAATAATTAAAAAAGTATGGCCAAAAGAAAACCCATTTCCATACTTATATTCCTCAATTGAAAAATATATTAAATCTAATACTGACAAAAATTTTTTAAAAACATTAAAATTTCATAAAGTAAAAAAAATTAATTATGTCTTAAGAGCACTTCCAAATGAGATTAGTGGAGGTATTGCCACCTCGTTGATTTTTTCAGCATGGAATGCTGCTGTATATGTAAATCAAATTTCCGATGAACAAATTTTTAAAGCCGAAAGATCAAAAAACTATCAAAATATAGTTCAGAATATTGTTAACAAATATAAAGGTCTTTACTTTAATAATGAGCTAATAGTGATCGAAAAAAAATAGCCTTTTTTAACTTTATTTAAATTTCTATTTTGAGTTGAGTAAGATTCGATGTAATATAAATTAGTGAGTATAATAAAAAATATCATTGGAATAATATTTCTTTTATTTTTAAATAATTGTATGCAATCTACTGCAATGATTGGTCCCTCAATGACCCTAGTTTCAACGGGTAATATATATAATGCTGGATTAAGTTATGGTGCAAATAAAGCTGTAGAAAAAGAGACTGGAATGCAAACTTCAGAATATATAATAAACAAAATAGAGGATTACCCTACAAACAATAATTTAAAAGAAGACCAACTTAATAGTTTAATGATACTATTAGAACTTAATATAGAAAAAACAAAAAAAAAAATCAATTAGTTATATATCTAAACTATAGTAACGTGAGTTTGGATCATTTTTGTAATGCGCAAATGGTGAACAAGGTTTAAATCCGCAATTTAAAAAAAGTTTTCTCGCAGGTAAAAAAAAATCCCCAGCTCCCGTCTCAACGCTTAATTTTGTAATTCCAAGATATTTGGATTTACTAACTAAGTGTTGGATTATTTTAATACCATAACCCATTTTACGAAATTTTTCTGATACCCTAATTGATTTAAATTCTCCATGATTAGTATCTAAGAATTTTAGTGCCCCACAACCAATCAGTTTTTCATTTTCCCATAAACTCCAAAATTTAATACTTTTATTATTTAAGCCTTTAATATCAAGCACATGCGTACTACCCTTAGGAGAAACTGACCTTAACTCCTTAAAGTGTTTTTTTAATAAATCGTTTACTTCACTATTATCAAAATTATTTTCTATAGATTTCATTTTTTTTTAAAATCATATAATCTAAATTATATTTAAACCAATAAAATTATGTGTGGAAGATATGTAATAACAGGTCCAATTGAAAGAACAAAAAAAATTGTAAAAAAAACAATAAATATTAAAGATATTCAAAATTATAATGCTCATCCGAGTCAAAAATTACCTGTAATAAAAAGTTACTTAAATGGAAAAACACTTGAGTTACTCGAATGGGGCATTATACCAACATGGGCCAAGAAAAAAGAGTTCAGAGCACTTATTAATGCAAGAATAGAAACTATAAATGAGAAAGTTTCATTTAAAAGATTAATCAAACTTCATAGATGTATAGTTGTTGCCGATGGATTTTATGAATGGAAAAGACAAAACAGTTCTAAATACCCCTTTTATATATACAGAAATGATAAAAAAACAATTTTTTTTGCTGGCATATATCAGAATAACCAATTTTGTCTTATTACAGAAAAAGCATCTACTAAATTGTCTATTATACATGAAAGACAACCTGTAATAATTAACAAAAAAGATATAAGTGCTTATTTAAAAATAGAAAATAACGCATCAGATTTACTATCCAAATGCGAAAGACCAGAACTTAGCTATCATAAGATAGGTATCGACGTAAATAAACCTAGTAACAATAATCCAATTTTAATTCAAGAAATTTGAACTTAATTTTTTATTATCGTCAAGTGACCCATCTTCCTTTTATCTTTTATTTCCTTTTTTAGATAATCGAAAAAAAACTCGTTTTCATTAAACTTTTTATTTTTATAAACTTCAATATCATTACCAATAATATTGATCATTTTAGCATCTTTAAGTTTTTTTAATTTTATCTTTTCCAAACCACAGACTGCCCTTATGTGATTTTCGAATTGACTTACATTATACGAATTAATTGTTAAATGACCTGAATTATGTACTCTGGGGGCAATTTCGTTTACGTATAAATTTTCATTTTTATCTATAAAAAACTCTACACACATAGTGCCTATATAATCAAGTTCTTCAGATATAATCGATGCCCATTCAATTGACTTATCAAAAATTTTCTTATTTATTTTTGCAGGTGTTTCTGAATATCTCAATATTTGGTCTTGGTGTACATTTTCTATTGGTTCATATACCTCATATTTTTGATGTCCAAATCTTGTAATTATTACTGAGAATTCTTTTAATAGGTCTACTAGTTTTTCAAAAATATATCTTTTTTTATAATCAATTTTAATATTTTCTAAATCATTAATAGATAAAATTCTAATCTGACCTTTACCATCATAACCCAATGTTGTTGTTTTTAATATGCCTGGTATTAAGTTATTATTTGTAGATAAATCTTTATCGCTATTAACACTATTATACATAGTAGTTCTCAAATTACATTTATTTATAAAATCTTTTTCAGATAGTCTGTTTTGAACTACTTTATTTATCTCAGGCTTTGGTATAACTTTTTTATAACTGTTAATTGTATCAAGTGTTTCAAATGGAATATTTTCAAATTCATAAGTAATTATATCGACCTTAAAACAAAACTCCTTAATTTTATCTATATTACTATAATCTCCAAATACTAACTCATCTGAGAAGTATTTTGCCGGTGAATCTTTATCGTCTGAAAAAGTAACAGTTCTAATATCAAGTTTTTTTGCAGAAACTGCAAGCATGCTTCCCAGTTGACCTCCACCGATTATTCCTAAAACAGGCTTAAACATTATTTTGGAAATTTTTTAACTGATTTTGATTGTTTTTTTCTCCAAAGTAATAATTTCTTTTTTACTCTTAAATTACTTGTTGAAAGTATCGATCCTGCTAATAAAGCGGCATTGATTGCACCATCTTTGCCTATTGCAACAGTTGCGACTGGGATACCTTTGGGCATCTGAACAATAGACAATAAACTATCTAAACCTTTTAGTTTTTTACTTTCGATTGGAACGCCTATGACAGGTATATGCGTTAAAGATGCTACCATACCTGGCAAATGTGCAGAACCCCCAGCACCTGCAATTATGACTTTTACATTTTGTTTTTCTGCATTGATTGCGTAATTGAACATTCTTTTAGGTGTTCTATGCGCAGAAATTATTTTTTTTTCAAAATTTATATCTAACCTTTTAAGAACTTTAATACTTTCTTTCATAATAGAATAGTCGGATTGACTACCCATAATCACGGAGACTTTTTGAATTTCTCTATTTTTACTCATTATAATTTAAAATATATTATGATAATATATATTATAAAAACTCATACAATGAATAATGATGATAAAAATAATGATAATATCAAGGAAATAAAGGATTTAAATAATATTTGTGAAAATTGTGCTAGAGAGGATATTTCAGTCTCTCAAAATTTAATTTTATTTGGATTTAAACAATGCGAGTCTTGCAGAGTTTCTAAAACAATTTTTCCAGTTTAAATTGTATTACTGACAGGTAATACATTCATTTTACTCATAACAAAAGATACAGATAAAAACGCTATTATTAAAAATGATAAAAATACGACACCGAATGATTTAAAATTGGATTTGATATTTAAAACTTGTTTTGTAGATACAATTAATGACGCAAATATCCATAATTGCGTCAATAATATAACAGGTAGTGCCAATTCTGGTGTTACACCAAAAAATCTTACTAATCCTGGAGCATGGGCATAACCAACTGCTATCAAAATCTTTTTAAAGTTCGTTTTAGTGTCTTTATCAGGGAAAATTTTTACTCCAATAACAAAAATGAAAATTGACCATATAAACCAAGTTAATATTGCAGTTAGTCCAGAAAGCCCAACAGAGGTTCTTACAATAGAGTTGGCAGCAACAGCTCCAGCAACACCATCTAATATCATTATTAATCCAGCAAAGTATATTGCTGCTTCACCAAAATACTTGTTATCTTTGTAAAGAGACCTGTCTAGTTTTATTGATCGAAAAATTATGTTTAAAAACTCAGCAAGCATCTGGTATTAATTTTATGAATTAACCTTTTACAACTTCTCTAGTATTAGCATTATAAGATTCAGTGAATGGTATATCTACAACAATTGCATCAACTGGAACCCCCGGTTTATCCGAATACTTTTCTGGTAAATGAACTTTAAATTTCGAACCAGGTTTTCCCTTAGGAAAACCATTGGCATTTAATGTACCATCATAAGGGACATATCCCATGGCAATATTTATTTTTTTTTCAGGATGGTACCATGGAGATGTTATAAATCCTATCGGCTCACCTCCTCCTTCACCAGATACTAACCAAAAATCTGGTGCATATTCTTCAATTGGTTTTCCACCTAACTCCATTCCTACTAATTGTAATTTATAAGGTTTTTTTCCCGCCCTTATTTCATCTCTCATTTGTTCCAAAACTTTTTTTCCTACATAATTTGATTTCTTACTCCACTCACCTTTCCCTGACAATGAAACTTGATAACCTAAATTACACTGAAAGGGATTATGTTGATAATCCATATCTTGTCCCCAAGATAATATTCCTGCTTGTATCCTCCTGTGGTGAGCAGGAGCAATGACCATTAACTTATGTTTTTTTCCAGCATTTAAAACTGCGTTCCACATATCTTCCGCGTACAACGTAGATTCTCTTAAATAAATTTCATAACCAGCTTCACCAGAAAACCCAGATTGTGATATTACACAACTTCTTCCACCAACTTTTGCTTCCGCTAGACCATAAAAAGGCATATTGTCAAAGTCTACATGATCACCACATAAGTCTTGCATTAATAATTTTGATTTTGGTCCTTGAATTTGAACTGGGGAAACATCTATTTCCTCGATTTCACAATTAAACCTACCGTCACAATTGACACCTTGCAAATATAAAGAAATGTCACTGTCAGATAAACTAAACCAAAATTCATCTTTTGATATTCTCAATAAAATTGGATCATTTAAGACACCTCCATAAGCATTACACAAAATTACGTATCTTGCTCTCATAGGAGATATTTTTGTTGCATCTCTAGTGATTACATAGTCTACAAATTTTTCTGCATCAGGACCCTTTACCCTAATTTGTCTTTCTACTGCAACATTCCACATCGTTACATGATTTTTAATTGCATCATACTCAACCATCGCTCCACCATCTTCAGGTTTCACATAACCTCTGGGATGATAAATTCTATTATAAACAGTTGCTCTCCAACAACCTGCCTGCATTGATAAATGCCAATAAGGTGATTTTCTTACTCTTGTTGAAATTAAC
>MDTB01236684.1_pt1 | contig 25259 bp, 6 predicted proteins | sample 811161 | NCBI WGS metagenome assembly MDTB01 (sample SAMN05326650, study PRJNA326480) | marine metagenome | isolation source: seawater | place: Mediterranean Sea | collected 2009
AGTGCGATTCTAGACTGTAAGTTGTTTAATCGCGCCGCGGTAATATCTGCCATGAGTTAAAATCCTTAAACCTTTAGCACACATTCTACTAATTTTTCACCTTCTTCAGTACTTGTTTCAAGTGCTACGCCGACGAGTGCATTAGTTGTTATTGTGCTGCATACTCCATCTTTCCAAGCAAACACTGCTTGTCCTTTTGATACAGGACCATTAACCCTAACAGGAACCCTACCTTTTAAGCCAACTGCTTGTCCTTCGGCGTCTGAATTCATCAAGTAAGCAGGATTATCAGATATAACACCAATACAATGATCGCCAATGCTTGCTGCTCTCACTTCATCTTCTCCACCAACTGCAATTGCTGTACCAACTGGGTGAATTTCGTCTGTGCGATAAATTTCTGCTAAGTCAGCATATCTAGCTTGGGTAGCAGTTCCTTGAAATAAGTTAGCTGCTATATTTCCTGTTGCATCTCTTACTGCTACTGTATTATTTGAAGCACTAGAACTTGCTGTTCTAAAGTCTGTACCGACTCTTAGTGCAGTAGCTTGTGATGCTTCTCCTGTAAATGCTGTAGCATGTACATTTGAAAATTTATTTGAAGCAGTACCAAGTGTAAATGTATTATCTACAGATGGTAAAATTCCCGATGAATCAAACGTAACTGAATGTGTATTTGTACCAGCTCCGTTTGTTGTTTTAATTTTTATTTTACTATTATTACCTGTAATATTTTGAATTACGCCTTCTGAACCGCTTTCAATAAGGAGTTGTAAATCTTGAGAATTACCAATTTGTATTCCGCTATCAGGAAATTCTACAGTGGTTGTAAAAATTGTATTGCCGGTTGCGGCTTCTTTAATATATGCAGACGCTAAATCTCCTCCAAGTCTTAAACTATCTGAAGCTGTACCCCAAAAATAATGTCCTGTTGGAGTAGTTATACCATTACTTGCAAGTTTAGTATTAACTAGTGTAATACCTTTTTTAAGTCTGTCAAATCCTGTAATTGCATTACTTGCGGCTATATCAAATTCTACTGCACTAATAATCATTACAGTTTCACTATTAAGTGTTCCTGCAATTATATTTCTTGTAGTACCGTTACTATCTAAAACTTCTAGGCTCTGCATTTGGGTTACGCCATCGCCTGCGTTCTGTGGTCCAATTAATATAAAAATTGTTCCGTTATAAACGTATAGTTGATCGTTAGTAGTATCCCACCAAAAATCTCCTACTGATAATCCTGTTGGCTGTGTAGCTGACGCTTCTGAGCCTCCATTTGTTCTCCATTTTGTTCCATCATAAAATTTTAATTTTGCAACTGATGTATCGTACCAAATTTGACCGCTTAACGGTCTAGCTGGTGCTGTTGCTCCACTAAAATTTTCTAACAAAAACAGAAAGTTTTCATTTTGTATTTCACCGTAACCTGCATAATTCTTACCAATAAACTTTAAATCGGTAGTTTGGTCAACAGTGCCATCTTCAACATTTGTTAAAGTTGTATTATTAAATCTATCAATTTGATATGCCATTTATGTAACCCCTAATAGTACTGTACTTATGTTATTTATCGTTTCTCATGACTGTTTAATACGCTGTAGTAGACTGCCACTCCCATCCAGATCCGTTGGATTGATATCTCATTAAACTACGTGTTGCAGACAATGACACATTACCACTCGCACCAGCAAATACAACGTCTTGCACTACTGATTGATTTAATGTTCCATTTGCATCAACAGCTACATAACTTATAGTTTTAGCTGAGTTAACATCAATACCACTTGCTGTAGCATTAGCATATGAAGTGCAATGTAACTTTGCTTGCTTGCCATTATTAATAGCTGCTGCAGGATATAGATCATTCAAGTATCCTGCGACTGCAACTTGTAGTGCAGATCCAGTTCCTAATCCTGTGATATCAAAGCCCATAACAATAACTTCGTTTGCAATTTCAGTGTCTGTATAAATCTTAGTAGATGCATCTTGAGAATCTGTAGGATCTTTGACACCTTTAATTTGATGGTTTCCAGTAATTTGTATATTACCGCCTGGTGTAATATTCATTCCACTGTTTGCCGTTATATTAATAGCACTTGCACTATTACTAATTGTATTACCATCTATGTTGATCGAATCAACTTGTAGACTAACTAGTGTTCCTACCCTTGTTAATTCGTCAGCATATAATATGTTAGACAAACTAGTATTTGTTAGCTTGTCAACGCCACCTATTTTAATTGTTTTTGTTGTATCAGATAAGTCGACATTCTTATTAAATGTCCAAGCATCTGTTGCTCCTAACCATTTTATAGTTTTGTCAGAATCAGTTGAAAGTAGCGTAACGCCTCCACCTTCTGCACCAACATCATTACCGCCTGTACTATCTGATTGGTATCCTAGTTCAATATTTTTATCTTCAACTCTCAATGTTACTGTATCAATAGTAGTTGATGTACCTTCGACAATTAAGTTGCCTGTAGCTCTAATGTCGCCTTGGACGTCTAGTGTATATGCTGGCAATCTGTTGGTAGTAAATATACCAACTCTTGATGCACTTGCATCAATGTATACAGCATCAACAATAAGTGAGTTAAATTGGTTCGAACGTACTCTCAAACTTAAATCATGATCTAACAACTGGTTTTCTATGTAAAACCTGTCGCCTATAACCTTTTGCACATTATTTTGTGAAAGGCCAATTGTTAAACCGCCCGAATTTTGAATAGTTAATGCTCCAGTTGTAACATCATTTGCATTAGATGCTAAAAACTGCTCTGCTGTTCTAGTTACACCTAGGGCATCTGTAAGTCCTAAAGAACTGTTTGCAATACCGTGCCATTTAAAATTGTCTTTGTCAATTAAATTGTAACCTTCGTATATAACACCATCTGTATTACTTGCTGTTACTAGACCTATAATCCTTTCTGCATATGCAGGAGTAAATTGTACATCACTGATAACTGCTTTAAGAACACCAGCAACATATAAGTATGCTACTGTTTGTGATTTACTTGTGTTATCTAAAATTTGTCCAATTTCAAATCCACTTTTCTGTTGTGCTACAGAATATTGTGGACCAATTAATATTATATCAGTGCCGTCGAAAGCATAAACTTGATTAGTTAAGTTATTAATCCATAAATCGCCTGCAACCATAGTAGGTGTAGAGCTTTGTACGAAAGGTCCGCCACTGGCTTTCCATACTGTTCCATCATAAACTTTTAATCTACTTGCTGATGTATCCCACCATAGTTGTCCTGTAAGAGGAGTACTAGGTGCAGCTGTATTACTAAAATTTTCTAAAAGTTTAATAAAATTTTCATTAAAACTTTCACCATATCCGGTATAATTTTTACCTACTAGTGTTAAGTTTGTACTAGCTGTATCAATCTGACCATCAATTAGTGCTGTTAGAAGTGTTCCGTCGGTTTTATTTAATTGATAACTCATGTTGTTACTCCACTATAGATAATATAGTTAACAGCTAAGTAAGGATCAATAGTATTCATTGGTGTTCCTAATGAAGTTGTTGTTTTAATACCACCACTTGAAGCTAAACCTTGTGTACCTTGTGTACCTGAAGTAATAGATAACTGAATTGCTCCTGAATCTGTTGGTGTTCCAGTTCCAACTCTAGTTGCATAATACTGTGTACCACTATCGCCTTCCATGTCATGCTCATGTTCTGGTAAATTTTCAACATTAAGCGTAGTATTTTGAGTACCGCCTGTTCCTCCGATACTATCTGCGGCAACATCTGTAACTCTGTTAGCACTTGATCCGCCCATTGCGTCTAATCCTAATGGAAATCTACCTCGCATATCAGGTACTGCAAAAAAGTTAACACCAGAATCTTGTATTAAAGACGAGTCTTTAAAGTTAAATCCAATTGCTAGCCATAAATCATTGTAGTCTGATTTTCTAATTTCCGATCCATCACAAAATAACCATCCTAGAGGAGCAGTTGTGCCACCGTACATTACCATTGTACCAACTGGAGTTATAGGTACTGTCTTTAAAAAATTATTTTTTGTAATTCTAAATACACCAGTATCGCCAGTAGGTCTATTAAGTAACAATTCATCCGAATTAAGTGCATCGTATGTTACAGTTTTGTTTGAAATAAATGTATTTGACACAGACATATTAAACGTCTTAGTACTGCCACCAGTTGATCCGTCAAATTCAAAACTTGCAGCAGATACATCACCTGTCACAGCAAATGTTGTAGCACTTGCTAATTTATCTGCAGATCCTGCTCTGCCGCTTACTGTTCCACTAACATTACCTTGTATGTTTCCATAAAAAGTATTTGCATAAATGCCGTCATATTTGTTTGATATTGTACCAATATTCCTACTAGAACTTGCATCTGGGACTACATTGCCTGTTTGAAGTAAGCCTCCAATGTCAACATCGCCGCCAATCCATGCATTTTGTGCAATTCCAACACCGCCTGCTGTAATAAGTGATCCTGTACCAATACTTGTACTGTTTATTGTACTTGTAATATTTAAAAATCCCGAACCAGCAACACCTGATTTTGGTCCAATTTTTGTGTTGCCGGATACATCAAGATCTTGTTCTGGAGCCGAATTGTTAATTCCTACTTTTCCACTAGCGTCAATACGCATTACTGTAGGGGTAGATGTACCACTACGTAATCTAAAATCTATGTTAGACCCGCTAGTATTATGTTGTATAACACCTTGCTCGCCGTCAACCTGTAAAGTAAGCTGTCCGCCTGCGCCAATTATAATACCGTCATTGTTTTTTATTTTTAAATCGAAATTTGAGATTGAAGTTTGATCGGTTCTAACAAAATTTGCGGCAGGTACTGTCGTTGTTCCGACAACTAGTGCATCTGCTTTTTCTGCTGTGCCATAATACTTTAATGTTTCAGTTCCAAATAGTGCAGCTGAACTAACATTCATTCCTGCGTTGATACCAGTTGTAAATCCTGCGATAGCAGTTTTTGGTGTAAATGCTCTGTCACTAATTATAAATGCTGTCTTATCTTGTATTTTGATTGACAGTACACTATATGATAAATTATCTGTGCCAACAAGTACTTCTGATTTTGTTCCTGTAAGTAACCCGTCAGTAAATTCTGGTCCAACTAGTATCCATGTAGATCCTGTAAACAAATATAGCTGTTGAGCACCTGTATTGACCCATAAATCACCTGCACTACTATTTGCTACTGCTGGTTCAGAATTAGCTTTTTTAAGTCCAGCAGCTGCTTGCCAGATAGTTCCGTCATATAATTTTAACTGATCTACGCCAGTGGATGTGTCATACCATAATTGCCCTTCGACAGGGCGTTGCGGTGCTGTACTACTTGCAAAATTTTCAAGTAGATGTAAAAAGTTTTCACTTATTGCTTGTCCATATGCCGTTGTATATCTACCAGGCAAACTTAAACTAGTTTCTGTATTAAGTGTGCTATCTGATACTGTAATAGTTCCTTTGTTTACGGAGTCAGTGTAACTAATTGCATATGCCATTTATTATCCCCTTATCCCGCTAAACTCTGTACTCGAACAGTATAGTCAATTTGTATTAATCTGTTCAATGATTTTTGTACTGGATGAAATATTACATGCGTAATAAGTCTACCTGTTCCACTAGCACTATAACTTCTAAGGCCTAACTCGTCAAAAACATAAGAATTATCTGTGTTTGATGCAGTATCAAACGCATCTTGGCCGCTAGGCTCTCCGTAATCTAACAAACAACTTACAAGAATATCTGTATAGTTTGTACCACTTACATGTCTAATTTCGGTTTTATTACGTGCCGAGTCTGTATTGTTTACACTTTTTTCATCAACAACCTTTGTATACGTCTGATTATAAAGACCAGCGTTTGTACCTGTACTGTTAGGAGTAAGATATGTAATAATACCAGTTGGGTCAACACTTGTGCCGCCATTACCGAAGCTCATTTCGTATATAAATCCTGCTCCAGCGTTACTTAAACTTTCAGCTAACGCAATACTCATATTTTCATAATGAATCGCATTACGTTTATCTACAAATATTTCCTCAGTTTTTGGGTCAAATATTTTTATATGACCTTGAACTAGTACTCCGTTTTTATCTTGCATATTATCACTCATTGTATTTCCTATACTGTATTTATTCTGGTAGCGCCGAAGTTCCTGCTCGCAAGAATCGTGCTATCGAATTTTCAGCGTCTCCTAGTTTTTCTCCTGCATTTGTCCATGTTTGACCAGTCTTTTTAACTACTGTAACCTTGGTTTTATCTAAAGGTATATCAGCTAATGTAATTGAATTTGAGTCTTGATCGAATTCAAATTCTTTTGGTAAAGTTACATCACCTTCTGGACTATCAAGGTCCTTTGTTAAACTAAATGACTCTAAAGTTGTTTTTCTTAAACGTTTTCCTGCAACAAACACTTCTATTTCATTTATTGTACCTACGTCGAACCCTAATGTAAATGTAGACGTTGTTCCATTTCCATTAAAGCTTTGACTTTGTGTCATATCTCTATAGGGTACTGTCTTACTTATATTTTGATCATAAACTTTTTGTGTAACTGGATACGTGTCTTTTACTCCAGTGCCTAAAGTTCCTCTACGTAATTGTTTTAACGTGTTTCCTTCTTTAACAAAATATTCAATACGTTCATTACCTATAAACAAAATACCTGGTAAATTTTGTCCTTTACTTGGTTCTGATAATGAACTACCGTCAACAACTTCAATTCTTAAATCATAACTGTTAAGAGGCTCACGCAACGTAGTGGCTTCTTTGTCTAAACGTTTGAAGTGTGTTCTATTAAGCATATCTTTAAATTGTCTATAAGCAAACTTAGCCGTACTTACTTTTTCAGCAAAATGTATAATATCAATTACATCGTTTTGATTAGGAGTGCGTACAAGCTGTATTTTCATTTGATCATCTGTAACAAAGTAATCTACGCTTGGAGTAAGTAGTTCTCCATTTACACTTACCCAAACATACTGTGCATCGACTGCTTTTTTCCTAAGTTTAATTTCTCCAGTTGTTAATCTAGCATAGTCATTAATTTGTTCAACTTCTTCTGATAGTAGTAATGTTCTAGATACAACATCATAGTTCATACGTTCTATTCCTAGTAAATCATGATTACTAAATTGCAGTATTTCTATTTTTGTATTTTCCGTAGGTGCAGTATCTAAAGTTACAGTATTTCCTGTGATAGTATATTCACCATCTGTGATTGCAAATATTTCTACAGTATCTCCGTTTAAACCAGTTTCATCTGAAAGTACAATTTGACTGTTTGCAATGTCAAATCTCCATTCATTTGGTGTAAACTTTTCCACGCCTGCTACAAAAACTCTAACATCAGACGCAGAGTTAGCACCTACTGATTGCTGATATGTTTCAATTTTATACTCTCTGTTTCCATCTTCTACTGTATGTTGAATATTATAACCTGGGTTAAGTATCTTGTTTCCAACTTTAACAATTATATTGTGTTGATTAGGTTTAGCATAAAAAGGAGCAGTTGCTAAATCAAAAGCACGGGTAGTTCCATCTGCTGTAAAGCTATCTTTACTAACCTGGCTATAATTTACTTTTGTTGCATCGCTAAACACAGAGTAGTGTATTTTTTCTCCGCTGATAGCTCTTGGTGTTTTAAATCTAATTCCAACCTTAGCAATAGGAGCACCGCTGTCTTCGCTATTAAATATTTCTACATCTGTAGCAACACCGTTAACACTTACAAAAACACTAGTGTCTTTTTGCCAATCAACTGTAGTTAAATAGTCAGACTGTCCAGCCACTGACACTCCTTGTCCAAAATCAAGTAGTTTTTGTACTCCTTGTGCCATTGCGATTATATTAAGTTCAGCACCAGGAGTTGCTGTATGAATAGTAACATTGTTATTATTCCAGTCGATAGTATATTCTGTATCACCTAAAATAATATTATTAACTTTTACAATTATTGCTGGTGCAGTTTTAGGTATAACTCCTAACCCGTATGTTGTATTACTATCCATAATATAACTTTGACTGTATATTTGTCCTTGGCCGTTACTATCCCTTGTAAACACTTTAATATCAACAGTGTCAAGTACTTGTCCTGGAACTAATTCTTCCGGGCCGCCACTTGTTGTCGGTGTAACAAATCCGTCGCCGTCAACAATAATATCTTCTGATTTAATTCCTGTTGCTGTTTTATAAGCAAGATCACCACCCGACAATGCAGTATCATAACTATCAGCGTCTGGAAGAACACTTCCATCACTGGTAGTTTTTCTTACAATAAAGATATCGCCGTCTAATAAGCGTACACCCATTACTTCTAAATCAAGAACTTGTGTTGTCCCATCTCCAATTATAGAATTTGTTATCGCTGTAGGATTAGTAATAGCTGTGCTTGCATCATAATTAGGATCATCTATTCTAATACCATTTCTATAAAAGTTATACATTATTCCATTTTCTAATGGTGAAGTTAAAATTACAGCATTTGTAGATCCGTCTGATGTAAATATTTGATCTTCAAAGGTATTATCGTAAGTGTCCCAACTATCAGTATACCAACCATTACTATCCCAGCCCGATGCTTGATCAAATTCAAAACTACGTACTTGCACTCCGCCATAATCAATACCTGTCATTAATTGTGATAAATCTTTGCCGTACATTTCTGATGTTGGATTGTAAGCAAAATTTATTCTATCTTCTGCTGTTAATAAGCTTAACGGCTTGTAATATTCTATTTTAATTACAGAGTTATTAGCAGGAGGAGTTGTAAATGTTACACGACCTTGCTGTCTAGTATACGATTTTGTTGTGTCAATAATATTTTCGTAACTATATTGACTTCTTAGTTGTTCTACTAATGAATCATTATCTTTACCAATATAAACTTTTACTTTTGTCGACGACAAGTCCATTGGCCATTTTAAATCGTAAACTGTTTTAATACCTGTACCAGTATCATAATAGTTTTCAATTAATGCTGTATAAAAAACTTTGCCCGATACTCTATCAAACTTAGTAATAATATAAGGACTTCTAACAACACCATTTCCTAGTATAGCTGTAGCTTTTGCTTTCGTGCCAGTTTCACCTTGTGGTCCTTCAATTACTACTGTTGGGGCTACTGTATATCCAGAGCCTGCATTTGTTAATTCTATTTTAGTAATTTTACCGTATGCAATATAGGCTTTTGCAGTAGCACCGGAACCTACAGTACTTGTAAATTTAATTGTAGGTGGATATGTATATTCTGATCCTGGATCAGAAATTACAATGTCCTTAATTTGATATCCGTTATTTTCCGTCCAATGCTTTCTTGGATACACAGACGCACTATTAGGAGCACTTACTATAACTCCATCAATTACTTGAGCTTTACTTGGTACTATAGACTTTGATTCTTTACTATATTCTGGTGGTAAATCAAAATCACTTACTGTTGAATTTGTTGGTTCTATATTTGAATAGTTACTAATAAATTCTCTTACATTTGTTGTATAAGGTTTTACTTCGTTTATATAAGATTCATAATTTGCAAGGTTATTGTTATTAAAAGTTTTATCTTGATATAACGGACCTAAATTATGTTTAGCTTTTACAAAACTAGTTTTAAATACCCAATCAGCACCTGCTTGCTCAGCAAGCACATAGCGTATTGTTGCAAAAAATAGTTCATTGTATTCTATTGCAAGTGTACCTACAAAAATATTATTTTTAATTACATTTATAATAATACGTAGTTCTGTAGTCGGCGTATTATCATAAAAGTAGCTATCAAAACTTCTGTTATCAAATCCTACTGTATTTTTACTATAATCATATAGCTTATCATTAAATTGAACTGTACCGTTTTGTCTACCTATAGTTTTATAGTTTACTGTATAATCTTCCGTGTCTTCATCAGCTATTTTTTCTAAAAGCAACCATCCACCTGTTCCTACAGATGTAATTTTAACTACTTCACCGATCCTATTATCAAGACTAGTAAGCAAATACGATCCATCAATAATATCATCTACTTCTGTAAATTGATTATATCCATCTTCGTACCAATCAATGTAACTCCAAAACTGTGTTACGTCATAGTCTTGTATACTTCTTCTAAACCAAACACCTTCAGTCTCATTCCAACCGTACATTGACCATTTGTTAAATACTGTACTGTCTGCCTCAACTAAGACTGTAAATCTTCTTACACTAATTCTAGTATTGTTATCGTATCCAGTACCTTGATTTAAAATTTTAACTGATGTTATTTTTCCTAATGTGTCTATTTCAATTTCAAACTCAGCATCTTTTCCTACACCAGTAAGTGTAAGTTTTGGAACAAATTTATATCCTCTACCAGTATCGTCAATAATAACATTTGTAATTTTTCCGTTTTGTACTACAGGTGTTAATTTTGCAGGTGTTATTTTGCTTGTACTAATAAGACTTATTTCTTCGAAAGTACTAACTTTATGATCATATTCTCCGCTTAGTAAAGTAGGTAATGGTTCTACTTTATTAAGTTCGTTAAGATCGTATTCGTCAGCAAGTAGATTTTGTTTACAAACTACATTAATTCTTTCTATTGTTTGTTTTAAAGCTTCTGCTCTGTTTACAAACATGCTTTGTCTTGGTCTGTTTTGTACACCGTATCTACTTCTAACAGGAACATTTGTATCTGGTACTGCACGTTGCTGTAAATCAAATCCAACTAAACTATCAAACCATTTCTTCTCTATATCTGAATTAACAACACTTGTTTCTAATCCTTTAGTAAGTATTTGATACTGATTATGACTATTTTGACGTTGTTTTTCTATCGAGTCTTTAGTAAATTTAATATTTAAAACGATGTCATCATTTTTTATTAAATCATTACAATTTGTTAGCATAAATTTATCTTTTGAAAGAAAACTTAAATATCTATATTTTTGTCCTGCAGGATCGCCTACTAAAGCTGCAATATTTTTTAAACTTATAGATCTATGAGAAACAGACGGAATAGTTTTTTTGTTTTCTACCCAGAAGTAATATAGATTATTAAAAGTTTTGCTAATCTGGTCATATACTAACCTGGTAGTATATTTTGTATTTCCGTGTAAACTTACACCACTTATACCACGTTTCAGTCCAGGGGCAGTATCAGCTAAACTATCCCAAGTTTCTGGTAAGAAGGGACTTTCAACCCATTCGTAAATATTTATAGCTGAGTCACCAATTTGTGTATTCCAAGTATTTTTTTGGAAGTTTGTTGTGCCTTGATATGCATGAGCAAACCTAGCACTATTAATATTCCACCATACTCGTCCTACATATTTTTCGGCCCAATGTCTGTTAGGATCAACATTATTATCTGCTAGTTGTCCTGTGTTATAAAAAGCAGGATCGTACTTAACTTTATAATCTATTTCTTGTTCTGCAATACCTGCAACTTTTCCTTGTACAGGATCAATAAAATCTACATATGTTATAAGTTGATTGTTGCGTTTATTATATAAAAATGCTCCTGCTATTTTATCTACATCTACTGGAGCAACACTTCTGCGTATTTGCTTCCATGCTTTGTCCCCAGAAGGCTTTCTAAAATCTACTACTGCACCTCTAGTATCACCTATAGTAGTACTATCATCTCCCCACTGCTGTGGCATACCAACATATATATGATTATCTTGTGTAAATAAATGCTCACCAAATGATGTCATTGTTAAAGGATAAGTAAACGTCTCTGACTGAATTAAGTTAGCTCCTAATGTTTCATAAACATACACTACGCCTTTATCCATTTTAACATTCTTAAATGATGTAAAGCTTTTATCAAATGTTGTTGCAACTTCTTTCATTGTACTATTAATATCAAGTACATATCTTGATCCGCCTTCAACACCAGTTGTTGGTAGTAAATCTTCGAAAGTATCAAATCTTGTAGGTATTTGCTGATCACCATTTAAACTAGCAACAACTAAATGATCTTTTCCAAAATTTAATTCATATCCATATTTTTCCGACTCTTCGTTTTGCGGTGGCAATAGTGTCTGTGTCGGACTTGTAATCCCTAAGGTTTGATCAACTACAGTACCAAACACACCATTAGTATCTTGTTGATAGATAATCACTGCACCTTGATTTGCTTTTACTTGGTCAAGTAATGGAATACTTACTGCAATTCTTGTTCCATCTGGATGCAAAGCTACTTTGTCGCCCCATCCGGTTTCTGTATTAGCGTTTGTAATTTTTTGTGAGAACTGGAATTTATCACCATTTTCTCTATACACTACTACTGCAATATCACGTGTACTATCAGTAAAAACTTGTTTACTTGTGGTAATTAAAACATCACCATCTGCACTTAAATCAAAATCTTGACTAAATTGATCTATGTTTTGAATTGGATCAAATATACTTTCTCCATAGAATGCGTTACTAGTTCTATTAGGTAGCATACCAGTATAATCTATATTATCTGTTAACGTTTCCCAACTAGTTGCATTCCAAGCTGCATTGTCTGCAATATTAGTTTTTGCTTTATATAGTGTATTATTGTAATTTACAATAGATCCTTTGTTATACCTATAAGTATTATCCCAAACGCCTTTATAATCAGGATCTTTTCCGTACTTCCAGCTAATATTTTCCCAATATTCAGTATCTGTAATATCTTGTACATTTGCACTAGTTTTCTTTAGACATATAAAATATTGATCTAAGAAAATTACAATGTCACCTGGGTCATAACTTCTTATTTGATATGAACCTTGAAATTGTTCAGTTGGCTTGGTCCCATGTCTAAAAAATTCTATACTTCCTGGATCGTCACGAGTGCCAAGTCCTTCACTGGATATTGCTAAAGTATAATAATTTCCTTTTTGTGCTATTTTTACTTTTTTGCCAAACCTTCTATTTGCTTTACGATGTTCTGATACAAAAACATATTGTTTTTCGTATATGCCTCCTGGCTTACGTCTAAAGACTGCTACTGCACCTTCCTGTCCTGGACCTGGTGTGCCTGTTGCTTCTGCAGAAATATGATATACTTGCTTATAATCTTTGTTAAGACTATATGGAGGATTAGGTAATCTTGAAATTCCTTGTTCTGTATTTTCATTAAAGAACCAATATTCTTCGTCAATAATTTCAGGATTTGATGAAACATTAAATTGTGAACTGTGTTCAAATACTATTAATTTTCCTACTGTAGTAGTGCCAACTGCGATATCATTTTCCACATCCGCTACAGTTCCCATTATACGTGCAACGTCGGTTGCACCACGTGCCGTTGTATTAGCTTCACGTTGTATTGAGTATTTTCCAATATTGTTTTGTTTTGACCAGTCGCCAGTAAGTGCTTTTACATAAACTCTTACACTGTTAAAGTTTCTACGGTAAAACATAACTTCAGCAGTACTAGTAGTTTGAGTAGTAATTGCTAGACCGCCTTGTCCATCGTTTGGATATTGTACATCACTGATTATATCACCTACTACAGGTTCAAAAACATTACCATTAAAGTCAAACTCATCAAAAGTAAAGTCAATATAACCGTCCCACAAGTCAACTATAGTTTGTTGCTTGTTAAATATGTCATACGTAAATCCCGGAGTTACAACATCAATAACTCTATTATCAAGATTATATAATCTAAACTCAGTAGTGTCTCCTATAGTAAGAGTGTCTGTAAACTCTTTATCACCTCTTACTATCCACTTGTTACTGAGCTGATCTGCTTCTACGCCGCCTGGATCACCTCTATAAGACAAGTGTGTAATATAACTTGCTCTATTTTTGTTTTTAACATAAGCACCAATATAACCTACAGCTTTTTGTATATTTGAGTAGGTATTTAACGCTCTTGCAGATGATTGTAGTCTTACATCAGCATAAACTAAGCCTCTGCCTGTATCGTAGTAAGTGCCAGCATTTGAATATTGAAATCCTGTATTAATAAACCAAAATCCATCTACTGCTGTGCTAGTATTATATGTTGAAGTTTCTGTATAAAATCCAACAAATATTTCTTCTTCAATATACAATTCATCACTAACACTAAAGATACCATTTGTATCCTTAAGGTATACTACTGCACTATCTGCTTTAGTACCTACATAGCACACTGTTGCACTACCTGTGGTAGTTGTAACTACTTGTCCAACAGTTGGAAGTGTTACAAATGTAGATACAAATAAAATATGATCTACTTTGTGTTGTATAATATGACTTCCTGTAATAACATTTCCTGTAATTTCAGTTATTGCTCCGCCGAATGGAACGTAATTATCTAATGTAGGATATGCATAACTTCTAGTATTCCAATATAAGTTAATTGTGTCTCCGACTGATGTACCTAAATACATATCTTTAGGAGCTCTTATAAGCAAATGGTCAGTTGTATTGCCTGATAATCCAGGATCGCCTGCAACAAGAAGTTGCAATGTTGTTGAGTCAGCATCGGCTGACGCTGCAAGATTTACGTAAGTGTCAAATGTAGTAAACGGCTGTGAAGATATTTCTGGTAATATTTCTCTATTTGCTTTCCACAAACTTTCTCTATACTTAATTATATCGCCCTTTGCGTAAGTAACTGCTTTATCAAACTCACCTTTGAATTTAGTTTTAACATTTGAAGCTCCTGGCATTCCAACTACTAAAAATTCACCATCAGGACTAACTGAAATACTTTTCGCAAATTCAGCAGTAGAAGGATCTAAAAGATCTTCTGATGATTCAAGTTCCAGGGTATTATCGAGGACTAAATTATTTTTTTCGTTAGTACGTCTAAAATAATGTATTCTTCCGTTAGCATCTCCAGGTGCTCCTATAAACACACTAGTATTATCTTGTGTTGCTGTAAATACTTTGCCAAACTGCTGAGATGTACTATCAAACTGTGAAGGATTAAACATGGTTTGATTTTCTTTAAACACAGGATTGTTTTCAATTACTCCCCAATCGCCATCTAAACTATCAACCCAAACTTTCTGTTTTTCTAATACTTCATATCTGCTCTTGTTTAATAAGTCTAAAGACTCTACTCTAACTGGACGTAATTTAACTAAGGAAAAAGACTGTCCAGTAAAATCAGTAATAGGTGTGCTTGCTTGGGTTTTTACTGTAACTTTGTTTAAGTTAATACCTTCATCATTAACAGCATAAATTCCTGTTAAATTAAATTCATCAGCTCCTCTTACACCTACTAAATCAGTCGTTTTTACTAATGGAGCAACGCTGTCTCCAATTGTATCTGCCCAACGATCTAAAGTTAAATCAATAAGGGTTAATCCGTCTGTTGAAACTATATCTGTTCTACGTGTTGCATCTGTAACTCTTGCAGATGTTTGGATAAGCTGGTAAACTTGCCAAGTATCTCTGTCATTTTCAGTAACCCATAAATAATCACCCAAAGATACTGTGTTAACATCTCCTAGAGATAGTTCTGAAATAGACCCAACAACAAATTGCACATCATCTTCACTAACATTACCGCCTGTTTTTATGTACTCATCTTTTTCCGAAATAACCTTTGTTGGAAACGGAGCATGATCATATTCTAAAGGTTTATCATATACATCTTTAGGTAGTATTCTATAAACATTCTCAAAATTAGTTTCGGGTAAAGTATTAACCAATTCAAAAGGCTGTGGAGCTTCTGTAAATTGATCTTCCTGTAAATTAAATTCAACTTGTTGAACTGACTCAGTAGCACCGTACCTGCCTGTTTGTATTGCCCATTCTTCATAAAAATCTAATGCAGATGTTGTTCCATCTCCTAAAGATTCAAACAACTTAGTAAGTGCATTCATTGTGCCTTTATCAGCAATATATCCTCGATAAAACTTAAACTGGCTTATATCATCATTAATAATATTAGCGAGATATTGACGCTTTTGGTACCCTATCAAATGCTGTGCTAATTTTTGTTGCTCATTATCAAATCCGTCTGAGTCTAAATCATAAAAATCTGTAAATTGTGCTGCTTTATAATCTAAATTCGCCCGCAATTCAGGTTCAGGTTTTTTACTAAGCTGATACCAAAACGTAGAATTAAAATCTTTTGATCCTGGAATATTTGTGTTTGCTACATAATAAAATTGTTTATACTTTACTAGCTCACCAATTTTATAATCTTTCCATTGTGTCCAATCTGTAATGTTAGCTTCATCATAAATAAATCCTGGAAGATTTAGTCCTCCGTTCCAGTCGTCTGATCTATAGCCACTTACCTTTATACGATCTTGTCTATATCCAGATTTTGGTTCGTAGATAATATCACTAAATGATGTTTTATTTTCTAAAAGGACAACATGTTCTTTTTGCACTAACGGTAACGATACGTGATAAATTCCACTATCTGTATTTTTTGCTTCTAGTGCAAACGAATTACCGTCTCTGTTAAAACTATAAAACTCATTAGCTAAAGGTTGACCGTCTGCTTTGAATATGCTATAATCATAGAAGTTGTCATTTAAATTATCAACAACTGAAAATCCTTTAGTAAACTGCACTTGTTCTGCAGCAGGACTAAGAGTAATTATTGTGCCTGATGACCAACCTTGTGTTGTCCAGAATAAAAATTCTCTACAAGAATTGTCCCAGTTTTCTACTGTCTCGGTATTTTGATTTACTTCATTAAATGAGAATCCAATTTCTTGCAATCTAGCATTATAACCTAATATAAAATCAATAACTTCTTGGCTATTTGCTAAACGCTTACCATATTCTAATTTATGTACAGTAGTAAGATCAAAGTCTTGCTTAAATGCAGCTGTTTTGCCTCCAACAATAGGTAAATCTACTAATTTAACTAAATTTTCAGTATCAAATACTTCTCCTGATGTAAAGTCTTTAGTTACTCTATAGAAGTCAAAGTTATCTTGTACTACTACACCTTTTGCATATGGTGTGTTAGATCTAAAATTAACTGTTTCTTCTGATATTCCACCAACAGTTACATTTATACTAGAAGAACCTGTAATAGGTTTGTAGTATTCAAAACTACTAGATGTATTATTATATCCTCTAACAATAAATCCGTTGGCTGCTTTTTCTATTGCAACTCCGCTGTATACAGCTAATTCTAGTGGACTACTTGTGTTTGTAAAAATTTTAAAACTTTCCTGCGGCACAAAAACACCGTCTCGATCAACTTGTTGCGTCGGAGATCTACTGTCAAGTATTAAATTAAATTTTTGGGTATCACTAAATCCTCCAATTTTAAAACCTATTTGATTTTTTAAATTTAGTAAATTATTTTTGTAGTCTGTATATAAAGTTAGTACATCACTAGATACTAAATTGTAGATATAGTTTACAAGTCCGCATGTTAATACTCTTGTATCATCTTTATAGGTATTTGGAAGTTTAGCTTCTGCAATTCTTATTGGTTTATTTGTATCAGAATAAACCCACTGTTTTACAAGATTCTTTTTAGTACGGGAAACATCAAATCCTAATCCCATAACCTTTGCAGGCTTGTTTAAAAGATATGCTGTTAATGCTGCAAATGGAAATTCTGAACTCCGGCGCCAGGCATTTTCTACTGGTGCAACATCGCCAAATTTAAATCCATTAGTCGATTGTCTTGACAAAAAGCTTTCTGCAAATCCACTATCTAACGGCGACTTTAATCGTCCCTGGCTATCAACTGGTATATGTCTTGTCAACCCAGGTCTAGCGTATTTTGCACTTAATACTTCAGCTACACCCGGTTTTTTAATTCTGCCTTCTTCAATGTCGCGCCATAATACTAAGTTGTCTCCGGAGTATGGTGCTTTACCATACGTGTCTTCCCACCAAATAGGTTTCATAGTAAAACCTAACATTTCCCAAGGAGTAGCGTTTGGCCTATCTGTGCCATACGCATGTAAATATGCTCCTCTCCAAAAACCTGGAAGATCATTTCCTTGCGTAGTTTTTGCACTAGAATAATTAAAAGTAAAACTATTATTTACATCATGAAAATCATGAGCTGTATAATCATCGTTAACAGATCTTAGCCATTGGATAAAATCACTTAATAGTGAGCTATCAACTTCGTTTTTAGTAAACTCTGAAGCCCTATACTCTCCGCCTATGAAATCGTGTATATCTAATAAATCTGTACTATATTCAACTTTAATATTATTAAAAATTCTTCTTTCAAAATCTAATAATAATTCATCTCTATAATCTTTATATGCCTTTACATAACTTCCGTCATGTCCTCTAATCATAGCAACACCAACAGGATATTCATCTATAGTTGCATCATCATTTGTTGCATGATTCATTTGTGTATCTGGCATATAAAATACTTGTGATAGTCCTTCAAACACATGCATGTGAGCAGATCCTGTGTCATTACTAGAATCAGAATCAGCTGCAATTGCGGCTTCTTTAGAAGTATAAAGAGGATAAAACCAACCTATTTTTCCTTTGAATGATTTAGTTGTTTGTTCGGTTCTACCATAAACTTTAAATGGTCCTGTTCCTGTAGGTTTTTTTGCTATAAAACTATCATCAATAGTCAGCTCTGGATAATACTTTGGATATAATCCTGTTTTAGTAGGTGTTGCAGGAACAAAGCTTCCGTCTGTAGATTCATATTCATATATTTCTATAATATCATCTACAAACTTTGTGCAAGTTATTTCTATATAACCATCTGTATTAAAAGTATAATCTTTATTATGTGTTAATTGTATACCATTTAAATATACAGCAATACTTTTTGCACTTAATGATGTTAAGTTAAAAGGATCTGTAATAGGATATGTTGTTGTTCTAGTGTCAAGAACTGTGTATTCTAATTTATTAGCATCACCATAAGCTAACATATCAGAGAAATAAAACGGTTCGGTTTTAACTTTTTCTTTATTTAATTCTGTAAGTATTTTATCAACATGCTTCTTAACAGGACCGTCGAATCCTAATTTTTCTGCTTTGTCTAAAAAATTACGCTTAAATCTAGAATACTCGTTTTTCGAATATTTTAATGCTTTAACTATATTAAAGTTTTTATTTGTAATATGGTATAATGGAAGATTTATAGGTCCGCTATGTTTTACAAATCTTTTTCCAAAATGGTCTAGTTCTCCTGTATCTCTTAAATTACTTCTACCAGGGAATACACCAGCAAAATCTTGTACATCTTCTATCATGCTATTAACATGATCGATTGTTTCTCCTAATGTAAACTCGGTAATATCTTCATTAAGAGGATTTCTTTCTAAATTGTGTGGAAATTCATAATATCCATCAATTTTTTCAGCTAAACTATTTGTTTTAATTGTAACATATTGACCCGCAGTAAGATTTTTATTAAATATTACTTTTGCAAATCCGTTAGTTCTGTCAATAACATAATCAGTATTAATAAATTTTAGGTTGTCATCAACATATACATATGCAGTTAAGTCGTTTAAATTGCCAGCGTTTTTATATGCACTAATTTCAAAATTATTATTAAAAATATCTGTAACATCGTACTGCTTAATAACCATTTGCCTAGTAGATGTTGGAATACTACTGAAGCCATTTACATAACTAAAATCTGTCAAAGACTTATATTTTTTCAAATAACCTGCATCAATTTTTTGAGTAAATATTTCTGTTTCTGTTTGATAAGTAAATTCGTCATTTAGCAAGTCAAAGTTAAAAACAATATCACCTGAATTTGTAATTGCCCTATATGATAGAGGAAACCCTAATTCACTGTCATTTGTTCCTGTACCTTGCTTATAAGAAAATATCTTAGAGCCTATAAAAGTTGTAGACCCATAGTAGGTTGTATCACTAAAACTATTTGCGTTTGCATCAAAGACTTCAAACATAGGGTGCTGATTGTTTGCTGTTTTTTGTTGTGACTGTACCCATTTGGTACTATTGTAATGAAAGCTTGTTCCAGCATACTTTTCGCCTTGTGTAACTAAAACTGTTTCTAAATTTTGTGGTATTGAATCTGCTACTTCCATAAGACTAATTTGTCTTTTACTATTAACAGTAATAAATTTAACTTTATAAATTTTTCCACTTACTAAAATATCTGTGTCAGCTATAAACAATATACGCATGCCCTCAGCAAGATCTATACCATCAATGTTATATCCTGACGAGCCTTCGATTGTACTAAACACATCTTTTGTAAATACATCAACTAAGTCAACATCATCTTTTGCAAAAACACCAAAATTATTCAGTTTCAATCCTGCTTCAAATTCAACAATAGGACGTTTGGCTCTAGCTGTCTCGTCTAAACTAGTAGGTAAGCTATTATATGTTTCGCTTGCAAGTATCACATCTTTATGATACCAACAATTATATCGACTCCATGCATTACGGTCATTACTTCCTCTGTTTACAGTGATATAATCTTTATTTGTAGCATACGCTTTTGCATCTGCAAAAGGTAGTTCGTCAAATTTATCAGTATCAAAAGGAATTAATTTAGATTCTGTATAAGCAGCAGGAATAATTAAATCTTTACTATTAATTAATTTAATTTGACTACCTACGCCTTCAACATACCATTGACTGTCGTCATATTTCGTAGGTGTTACTTCTCCTTGGAATGTTAATTTCATTCCGTTTGAAAGTGTAACTCCGTTAGCACTTGTATAATTTTTTTTGCCTATAATTTCGTCAGTAACATTAATTGCACTATTTTCTGCAATATCATAAATTTTAATAAGTCCGCTAGTATCAATATTATTTTTACTAATATAGTAAAGTCTATCAGGAGCATTTTCAGGTACAGTAAATTCAATAGTACCTTTATCTACATACACTACAGAAATTACTTCTCCTGCTTCCCCATACTTTGTAATACCTGTTGGATATAAAGTGCTTATGTTTTCGTCTGCTTCAAATGTTACCGAACCACTACTAGGCAATACAACATATTCACCTTGGTCATAATTATTACCATATAGAGTTCCATCAAACTGACCATCTCCTCGTAAACCTTCTGAACCAGCTGTTAATACTGCTGAACCAGGAGTAAATGTCCTTGATATGCTAAACGCAATTGGGTGCCCCGGAGTGTCAATTTCAAATCTGTAAGTTTGTCCTTTATATAGTTTTATAGTTGGGTTAGATGTTAACCCGTCATTAAAGATATAGGAAATATTATCTGTATTGTCTTTTAGTGTTACAGTATAGGTACTAACAACTTCTTTACTTTGTCCTCTTACAGCAACAGAAGTTGGTCCGTTAGGTAGCCAATAATATTCTCTAAAATTAACAAACTTATCCCAATCAATATTAGGGTTCCATGCATATGTATCTTGATTATTTAATCTACTATGGTTTTTATTATTTGATCCAAAAACGCCTAACTGGTTGATGTAATCATTATAATCTTTATAAAAAGTAACATTATCTAAATTATCTTTTATTACAGCAGCTGGTTCTAATTGATAGTTTTCTCTCTCCTCAGTAAAGTCGCCTATATAATTATCTTTAGGTGAATATGCTTTGGCTGTTTTTCTACCAATATATCCGCTCAACTTTTCTGCAACGCCTGGTGCAATAAGTTGATCCATTGTCCCTTGCAAAAACTTCCTGTTGGCTTCGGTCCTAAAAAACTTCGGTAAAAAGTCTACGCTTAGTTTTTTAACTTGTTTGCCTGCTGGCAATGGGCTTTCGTTTTGAAATTTATCGTATGCCATTAATAGCCATAGCCTCCACCGCTAGAACCACTTGATCCGCTAGATCCACTTGAACTTGAACTGCTTGAACTGCTTGAACTTGAACTGCTTGAACTTGAACTACTTGAACTGCTAGTTGAAGTAACTAATCCGCCGCCTGTTGTTGCAATCGATGCAGACGAAGCTGAGCTTGTTATACTTGTTGTACTAGCTGACGCAATACTAGATATTACTTTGCCACTTGCTTGAATTTCTTTAGCTGTTATTTCAGTTATAGTTTCAATATCTCCTACGGTTGCTGCACTAATAAAAATTTCATCTGGTTCTGATTTTATTTCAAACAAACTACCGAATGACAAGGATCCTTGATTAGGAACAATTAATACTGATGATAATTTTGGTGACAACTCTGTCATTATATATGCACTTAACTCTTGAAAGTAAAAGGTTTCGCCAAAATCCCAATTATCTATAGCAAAAAATCTATTAATTGCTTCAACAATATCTGACTTTAATTCATTGTCATTTGTTACAATGTCTTTATTTTTAACAATTTTAAATTTCACTTGTAAATCCGCCGGGGCTTTTGATCCAAATAATATTTTATACTTTGCAGGATAATATATAACTTCGTCACTAATGCTTTTAATTTTGTTTATCTCAGATCCATAACTTCTAAATAACTCATCATTACTTTGGGGTAGTGGTTTTACTTCAATTTCTCCTGCAACAAATCTTCGTATGTTATTATCGTATGTTTTAGTGAGCAAATAAGTGTCAATAATGTTACTTGCACTTGGATCAATTCTGTAGCTACTATCAGCAACGTGTGTATAATGGAATTTTAGCCCTCCACGCCCAGTATATGCTCTATAATCAGTATTAGGTGTAGTATTATTAAGAGCCTTGTTTAGTGTTTTAAATACTTTTTCATCTTGTAGATAAAATATTTGTCCTTCGGTTCTGGCACTAAAAGGTGCTATTTCAGCTTCATTAGTAACAATAGTAATAGTGTTATTACTATTTGCAAAATACTTAAAATCTTCTACACCATCTGAAGTTGTGTACTTTTTTTGGAATGCTAATCTTTGTGCTATTGGAATAGTAGTGTTCTCTGGATCAACTATTTGTTCAAATATTTCCGGATCATCAACTGCGCCGTCATCATCTAAATCAATAAATTGTACTTCTATTTTCCTCGAATCAACATATCCATCAGGATCTCTGTATGCTCCTGATATTGTCCAAGAATAATCATTTGTAAACGGTGACGTACTTCCTGGTTTTGTATTAATGTTTAATATATCAATTTTGTCTCTTACAATTTTTCCTGTTGCTGGATTATAAACTTTATCAACTCCGTCAAAATAAAATCTAATTTCATCAGAACTTTCTATTACATATCTTAAATTACGGTACGTAATAGTATAAGTTTCTCCGTCAGTTTTAAAATATAGCAACCAACTTGAGTCTAGATTTTGTCCTGTGGTATCACCTGTTTTTCCTGTCGAAAATCCTAACGTAGTATTAATGTTTTCGGAAGTAACTATTTTCCATTGCCTGTCTGATAAATCATATCTTAATCCAAAATCTTTATAAGCAAATGCTTGGTCAATCATTTGGACTTTAACAGAATCAACTAAAATTCTACTAAAGTTAGGTACTATTCTATCTAAGATTGCATTAGTAGGAATATTATCATTAAAAATAATCGGACCTTTTGCATTTACAGCATTTACTACAGTTCCGTTGCCGTCTACTGACACTACTTTAGCCCATTTATATGTAGCGGAACCTAAGTGGTCTGCTGAACCCGACATTAATGTTCCATCTGTCATAAAATGAAATCCTGTTGGGGCTGTGAATCTACACATTGCTCCTGGTTCAATAAATCTTAAACTATTTGCAGTAAATGTACCAGTCATATAAGGTGTATCTGTGCTATCTAAAAATCTGCCAGTTGACTGATTAGTTGATGTTGTTTGTTGTGTCCACTTAGCATTTAGATCAGACACAATAGTTTTAGCAAATTGATCTAGGTAAAAGTTTTTGGTATAGCTAGATGATAAAATAGGTTCTACAGTATTGTTGATAATACCTTCGATATCACTTTGGGTTGTAAATGTAAATTGGCTTTTTTCTAAAAATATTTCTTTATATAAAACGCCATCATCTGCAAATAAACTTGTATTACTGTATTTTCCTGAAACATCTTTAAGATCAAAATATCTACTTATACCACTGCTAATTCTATTAGTGCTTTTTGTTTTTATAATTTCTTGACTAATTGCTAATGGACCTATATTGTAATCTTCTCCTGTAATAAGTCTATTCTGTGTGTAATATGTAGCAGGAGCATTTGATTTTATTTCTTCATTTGTCTCACTTGCACTTGAATTAGTTACAGTATAATTTAATTTAAAACCTAAAGACAATGTTTCTAAACTTCCTGTTTTACTTTGGTAGGGTATTTCAATATTAACATTCCCCATTGCTCCGGGTGTAATAACACTTCCTGCATTAGCACTAGCACGATAATATACTTTAAAGTTACCCGAAGGTAAGTTGCCGAAAACTCCGTCTGAAAATACTAAGTTTACTCTATCCCCAACTCTAGTAGTTACAGCATAAACATTTTTAATACCTTCAAATAAATTATTGTAAATTATATTGTTTCCTTCAACAGTATCTATTTTTGTCCAAAAATCAGTTTCAAAACCGTTAGCATCAACATTATACAACCATAAATCAGTATCATTTATATTTGTTACATCAATCGCAACTGATTGATTAGGTGTAGGATTAGATACACTAAAAGGAGAACTATCTAATTTTCCTTGTTTAAAGTACATAAAAAATCCTGTGTTTGAGCTGCCTGCTCCTTGTCCGTCGTCACGGAATAAAAATCCCGGACTATTTCCAGGAATTGGTGGTTCTTCTATAATATTTTCGCCACTTATTCCTGCACTCACAACCTCAAATCTAGTGCTTACACCTTCAATACGTTTTGTAAACGGAAATATTGCTGAACTTGTATTAGTTGCATTAAATCTATATTGTTGGGTTATTACATTTGCTATGCTCGCACTTTTTAACGGATTTCCAATTTGGTTAGTAACAGGTAATGCCGAATTAAGTATTTTAAGTATTTGTTCAAAATAACTTGTGTTAGCTTGATCGTTCCATTTGATTACAACATTAGCTAAATTTTGTCCTGTACTATCAATAATTGCCTCTGTGGTTTTGATAGTGGCTAGTTTTAATACTCCGTTAGCTGGTTGATTTCTTCTTGGATTATATGATAGCATACGTGCTAAACGCAAAATGCTTTCTCTGCGTTCAGCTGTTTCTAGAAAATTTTCTCTAGCATTTAAATCAATACGAAAACTTAGATTTTGTCCTAAGAACGCAATCATGTCGATAAGGGCTAAGTATTCTGAAGATTCAATATAGTCGTTAAAATCTTCAGGATAGTTTTGTCGAAGGTAATTAACCATCGTGCGGCGGAGATTATCAAAATCGTAACTCTGGAAGTCTGCGTTTCTAAACGATTGATAAATTCTTTTCCAGTCCTCAGATACTAATAATCTTGACTGCCTATCTGTTGACGACATGTCGGTTTCCTCTATTACTATGATA
>MDTB01004930.1_pt1 | contig 25252 bp, 26 predicted proteins | sample 811161 | NCBI WGS metagenome assembly MDTB01 (sample SAMN05326650, study PRJNA326480) | marine metagenome | isolation source: seawater | place: Mediterranean Sea | collected 2009
CCGAAATCCTTTATAGTCCCAATTGATTAATTCTTCATTAAATTCATATGTGTTTGGATTAAAACTATACGAAACATTTAACTCGAAGAACAAGAAGGGTTTATTTTCACCCTCCAATAATGTGTCTGTGACTGTAGAATAATTATGATGATGGGTGTCCTTAAATAATCATGAATAATAAAATTCCACCTCCCTTTGTCACGTTGATTTGTATTATCATAATTTATTTTTCAAAATCTTTTTTTAATGAAATTTTTAATTATAATAATACTATAATTAGTATATCTCTTCTAGTTATTGGTTTCACTGTGTTATTTTCGGCCGTTAAATCATTTCATAATCAAAAAACAACTATCAACCCCCTTAAACCTCATAAAGCATCTTCGTTAGTTATTTCAGGAATATTTAAATATTCAAGAAATCCAATGTATCTTGGAATGTTGCTTATTTTATTATCTATATCTTTTAAGTTTAATTTGATTGGAGGAGTGACTGTATCTATATTCTTCTATCTTTTTATAACAAAGTTTCAAATTATTCCAGAGGAAAAAGCAATGAAAAAGTTATTTGAAGATAAATTTATAAGTTATTCAAAAAATACAAGAAGATGGATTTAACACTAATTCAATGAATTCATATATAGCACTTATATTGGCAATTGTATTTGAAGTTACTGGCACTATGTTGCTTCCAATTACTAAAGAGTTTACAAAAATGCTGCCTACTATTTTGGTCATTTTATTTTATTCTTTATCATTTTATTTATTATCGCTTACAGTGAATAAGTTACCATTGGCAATTGTTTATGCATCGTGGGCAGGTCTAGGTGTTTTTTCGGTCGCAATTTTAAGTTATTTTTTTTATAAGCAACCATTGAATCTTCCTACACTTGTTGGATTATTTTTGATTGTAGTTGGTGTTATTCTGGTAAATATGTTTAAAACTGATTAAATAACCTTATATTTCAGCTTAAATGAAATTTTTATTTTATATAACATTAATAGGAAGTCTTTTTGCACAATCATTGGATAATGAGGCCAATCAAATTTTTATTGAATCATTAGTTGACGATCTAAATAGACAGAAGAATAATACTGTTATAAAAAAAATTAATGACAGTGAAATTCATACTACTGAATATTCAATCCATGCAGAAGTAATCAAAATAAAAGCCTTATATAATTTGAACGAACTAGATATTGCTCTTAACAAAGCAAAATTAATTAATCCGTTGATTTTACCTCCTCATTTAAGAACATCTTTTCATTTAACCTTGGGAGACATCCATTCTTTGAAAGGATATTATAATTTCGCTTTCAAAAATTATATTGAAGCAAGAAGATCTAATATAGATTCTAGATCAAAGAAAAAGATTAATAGAAGGCTTGCTAAATTGATACCCCTTAATCTTGATTTTGATTCTCTAGAATTACTTTTATTGCTTGAGGAGAATGAAGTAAATAAAAATATTATCTTATTAGCACAAACTTTTAACTTAGTATTCGATGGATCATTAAACGCTAGTGAGAAGTTTAAAAAAATAAGTCCAGCTAAATTAGATAGAGAATTTAAAGGGAATTATAATTTTTTAAAAAGAAATATAGATTCAAAAATAACATTTTCTAAAAAAGTTGGAATTGTTCTTCCTCTCTCAAATAAAAACTCTAAAATCTCCAACGCATTTTTGAAAGGTCTCTTGGAGGCTAATAAAATATCTCAGCAAAGAGATAAAATTCAGTTCATTGTTATTGATAATTTTAATGATCCAATATTAACAGTAGAGGCTTTTAAGGATTTGGTATCAAAGCATAAAGTAAGTGCAATTATAGGACCCTTTTTAGATGAAAATCTGATTGCAGGTTCTAGTTCTATTTCTAATACAAACATTCCAATTTTTTCTCCCTTCAGCAACCTATCTAATTTATCCAAAGTTAATAAAAATATATTCTTATTGAAGCCCTCTGTAGATTACAAAAATCAATTGTTAGTAAATCATGTATTAGATAATTCAAGCTTAAATAATATTGCCATTATTGCACCAAGGACCGATTTAGGAATAAAAGAAGTAGACTCGTTTCTATTAGCGATGGACAAGCTAAACAAAGAGCCTGTGTATATTGGATGGTATGAAGAGAGTAGCGCAATAGACTTACGCCCAAATTTTGATGAACTACGAAATATTGCCTGGGACATCGAAACAAAGAATGAATATCAAGAATTTTTAGGTGTAGATATTGATGTTTTAGATTCAATGTTTGATGTAGATAATGACGAAGTTTATGATATGTTTAATATTGAAAAAGAAGACTCTATTGATTCCACTAAAGTTATTTTAGAGACTATAGAAGGAATATTTTTTCCTGTAAACGATAAATCATTAGAGTTTATTGCATCTCAAATATCGCTTTCAAATCTCGATACACAATTAATGGGGAACGAAAATTGGTTAAATCTTGATTTATTAAAAGAAGAAAGTATTTCGCCGCATATTTCTGATATGCTTTTTGTAACTAGTTATGTTCCAAAATATATTAAAGGAAATGAGTTTGATTTTGATATTTCATTAAATAATGCATTTCATTTTGGATTAGATTTTTCGAATTATTTGTTAAACAATAACTTTGAAAATGGTAAATTTAATTTTAACTCAAATAGTGACTTTGAAGGAAAAACAAGGAGCTTTAATTTCTCTTCTTCAAACTCAAATATTTCTCCTAAAATTGTAAGATTTTCCAATAGAAAAATTTATAATACTAACTAGTATTTATGATTTTTGAATTTTCACAAATAATTAAATCAAAAAAAGTAAAGATTATCTTCTCAAATAACAAAATTGATAGCATTAAGAATGATAAAATTGAAGTGTCTATGCATCAAACACACTCGGCTAATGTCAAAATAGTAAGCTCACAAAATCATTTTAATAATGATATAGATGGTATGTTTACAACGAACAAAGACATATGTTTGAAAATTAAAACAGCTGATTGCCTTCCAATTTTTTTCTACAGTGAGTCTCCTATCTTATTAGGGGTAGTTCATGCAGGATGGAGGGGTCTAAAAAAAGGAATAATCAAAAATACTTTTTCAGTTATTGAAAAAAATTTAAAAGATATTTCATCTATTGAGGTCTTTATAGGACCATCTATTTCACAGAAGAATTATGAGGTCCAAAATAAATTTATTAAGTATTTTGGTAGTAAATTTATTTTAGAAAAAAATAACAAATTTTTTTTGGATTTGAAAGCTGTTGCCAAATCACAATTAAATGAATTAGGAATTAAAAATGTCAGTGATATTGATGAATGTACTTATGAAAATAAACTCTATCATTCTTATAGAAGAGACAAGACTTCAGAGAGACTCATAGGCTGGATTTATTATGAATGAATTAATCAATTTTATCGTTTTAGGAATGATTCAAGGGCTTACAGAGTTTTTTCCTGTGAGCAGTTCAGGACATCTAGTATTATTCCAAGATATATTAAAAATTAGAAATGAAGGCGCCTCAGCCGAAATCATTGCTCATTTCGGAACTCTTTTTAGTATCATTTTATTTTACAAAACATCTTTTTTTTCTTCAAAGAATGAAAATGATTTTTTTCATATAAATACCTTAAAATTTATAATTATTTCAACTATACCAGCCGTGATTTTTGGGTTGGCTTTCGATTTTGAACAGTTTTTTAATTACCAATTTGTTCAATATTCATTATTAATTAATGGATTTCTAATTATACTAATGAGCCTACTAAAAGACTCTTTCTCACTAAAGTTAAATCTAAAATCCGCATTACTCCTTGGTCTATTCCAATCAATAGCAATCTTACCAGGTATTTCTAGATCAGGAATGGTTATTAGTTCAGCACTTATGTTGGGATTAGATAAAGAAAAATCAATTCAATACTGTTTTTTTATGGTTATTCCAGTAATTGTGCTTTCAATCTTCTACGAATTACTATTTTCACATGGTTTCGAAGCAATTAGTTTTAAAAACGCATTAGGATTATTTATGTCCTCATTTATGTTTGGATATTTTAGTTTATTTTTTCTAGTCCAATTTCTTAAAAAGTTTAATTTTTGGTGGTTTGGTATCTATTGTATTTTTGTGAGCTTAATATCATGATTGAATCAATTTTTATAATATATCTTTTTTTGATTATTTTAATTGGAATCATGTCAAATAGATTTGTTTCATCTCAATTGGATTTTTTACTAGCTGGTAGGAGGTTAGGTCCCTGGGTAACTGCTTTCTCAGAAAGAGCATCTGGAGAATCAGCATGGCTACTTTTGGGTCTTCCAGGAGCAGCAATTGCTATTGGTTATGGTGAGGTTTGGGCAGTTATTGGAATAACAATTGGTATTATTTCTTCTTGGTTTCTTATCGCAGAAAGATTGAGAGTAGAAACTGAAAAATTTGATTCATTAACTATCCCAGATTTTCTTGAGAAAAAATTCAATGATAAATCAGGATTAATCAAAACTATATCAGCACTAATTATTGGAATATTCTTCACTTTTTATGTATCAGCACAATTTCACGGTTCTGGAAAAATCTTAAATACTATATTTGGAATCGAACCGTTATATGGAATTACCATGAGCGCAATCATTATAATTATATATACTATTCTTGGCGGTTTATTAGCTGTTGCATGGACCGATTTAATTCAAGGTTTTCTAATGATAGGAACATTGGTAATATTACCAATTGTTGGCCTTATTGAGCTTTCTTCATTTAATCAAAATATTTCTGAATTATTAACTTTTAATGATTTGAATAGAAATTCATTTTTTGCAGGTCTTTCAGGTTTTAGCGCCTTATCAATTGCATTTGGTGGTATGAGTTGGGGGCTTGGATATTTTGGACAACCTCATTTATTGATTAGATATATGGCAATTAAATCTGTATCAGATATCAAAAAAGCTAAATGGATTGCTGCATTTTGGGCTATACCTGGTATTTCAGGAGCATTTATGGTTGGAATCATTGCAGTTGGATATTTTGGAGAAGAATTCTTTGTTGGAAAAGATACAGAAATAGCTATGCCTTTACTTGCTGAAACTCTTCTGCCTGCATGGATAGCTGGACTTTTAATATCAGGAGCTGTAGCTGCGATGATGTCAACTGCAGATTCACAATTACTAGTATCAACTTCTGCAATTAGTGAAGATTTAGGATTAAATAAAATTATTTCAACAACAAAATCTGATAAGTTAACTAGTACAAGATATATAACAATTATTTTGGGCTTATTCGCATATGTTACAGCCATGTATTCAGAATATTCCGGAGATACAATCTTTGGAATTGTTAGTTTTGCTTGGAGTGGACTAGGCTCTTCATTTGGTCCAGTAATTATTTTATCTTTATGGTGGAATAAAACTTCAAGAAAAGGTGTCATTGCTGGGCTTTTAACAGGATCAATAGTTACAATTATATGGGGAAGTAGTGATTATCTACAATCATTAGTTACTGAAAGACTTACAAGTTTTATATTTGCATTCCTTGCCGTAATTATTTTTAGTAAAATGACAAAAAAAGACAAGGCAAATAAAATCAACTCGGAGATAAAAGCTCCAGTTCAATCTGGAAGTTATGGTATTTCATAATTATCAAATCAAAAAACGAATTAGCATAAATGATTAAAGCATTAAAGATATTAGGACAAAAACCTCTTTCGCTCACCAAAAATTATCTTCTTGTTGGAGATAATGATTTCTTATATCTATATCTAAAAAATCAAATTGGAAAAAATTTAGAAAGTGTTACTGAGTTTATATTGTTTGACTGTTCAGATAAAGCAGATAAAATTGAATCATTGATTAATGCACTGGGATCGCAAGACTTATTCGCTAGCACAAAATTTATAATCATAAAAAATTTAAATAAGCTTACCAAAAAAAATAAAGATTCAGTTATAGAATTAATAAAATTAGATAGTTCTAATAGAATTTTATGTGTTGATCATAGTTTTCTATCATATGATTACAAAAGTAAATCAAACATTATTAAAAGTACTATAACTAAAGAATTTGAAAAATATATGGAAACAATTGATATATCAACTCCATTTGAAAGTGAAATGATACAATGGATTAAAATATTTTCAAAAGAATTAAACCTAGATTTAAGTAAAAATTATGCTTTAAGGCTTGTAGACAATTTTGGAAATAATTTTTCGGCAATTTATAATGAAATGAGTAAAGCAAGTTTGTCTGTTGAAAAAGAGGAGGATCTTCTATTTTTACTTAGTCAATCAAATAGCATAAAAAAAGAAAAACAATTGTGGGAATTAAACTATGCTATTTGCGATAGAAGAGTAGATGTAATATTTGAAAATGGATTATCTATTTTAAATCAATATGGTTTATCATATTTAATCAATTCAATGTTTGTCATTATAGAAGCAATTTTTTTAACCAAAAAAAATAATGGAACTTTATTGGAATCAACAAGTAGAAATATAAGAGGAAAAGTGGTAAACAGACTAAGTTCGGCTTCAACTAACTATTCATTAGTTGAGCTAGAGAATGCAATTACATCTTTTTCAGAAATTGATATTAAACTTAAAACCCAAAAAGTAATAGATGAGGCAGAATTTACAAATATCATCAACGGAATCTTCAGAAATGAAAGATAAGTTCAAATTTACAGATGAAAAACTTATTCTCAGGTTTCAAGATGGAGATATTAATGCGTATAATGAATTAGTCAAAAGGTATAAAGATAGACTATTAAATTTCGTATTTAGGTATTTTAACAATAGAGAACAAGCAGAAGATGTGGTTCAAGAAACACTAATAAAACTATATACCCATGCGAGCTATTATAAAAATATAGCAAAATTTTCAACTTGGATTTTTACTATAGCAAAAAATAACGCTTTAACTGAATTAAGAAAAAATAAAAGAAAACAGACAGATTCACTTTGGACAGATGATGGTAAAGTAATTGACATCAACTCTAAAGACCAATCATTAGATGTGAAAGTACAGAATGAAATTGCAATTGATCAATTAAATAAATTTTTAGATGAAATTCCAGAGAATTTTAGGATTGCTGTAGTTTTAAGAGATTTTCAGGAACTTTCTTATGATGAAATTAGTAAGATACTAGAAATACCGATTGGAACGATAAAATCTAGAATTAATAGAGGTCGATTACAGTTGGCTGAAAAGATGAAACATTTTAAGGAGAATTAATGGATTACAATAAATTTGAAGATAGAATTTCTGATTGGATTGAAAATTCAATGGATATAAAAGAACGTAAAGAATTTGAAAAATTTCTTAAAGACAATCCTCAATATCAATTCAAAATAGACTCTGTTAGAGACGCAATTACCTCAATGAATAATGCTCCCACTCTTAAAGTTTCAGATAATTTTGATAAAAAGCTTAATACTAAAATCAAAGCTCTAAATGGAAAAAAAGAAGTAAATAAAGGATTTTTTGGCTTTTCTACTCAAAACTTTGTTTATCTTACATTATCATTAATGTGTATTTTTATTTTTTCTGCTTACTTAATTCAACCGTCAGACTCATCTTACTTGATTGTTGATGAAGAAATTTCAACAGATCAAATTAATTCAGATGAAGATACTGTGCCTGAAATAAAAGATGTTGATCTTTTAAATGATGTCAATGGTTCATTTGTAAGCGATAAAGAATAATTCTTCATAGAATTGTAAATATCCTTCTCCCGATGTAATTTGCATAGTTATGAGAATATATTATTTACTAATAGTTAATTTATTTTTTTTAGCTTCGTGCTCATCAAATATTAAAGTAGTTGAAGAAGTAGCAGTCAACAAAAATAATATTGTAACTGAAAATGTCAATGTTGCCGATGACAGCTTTTTAGGTGTTCAATTTTTTATAGATGGAATGCTTTTTTTTGAACAAGGTGATTACGCTAGAGCAATTATTGAGTTTCAGGATTCAATAGAAGCTGGGTCTAACTCTCCTGAAGTTTATTTCAATATGTCCGAAGCATATTGGATGATTCAAAAATATGATAAAAGTGTTACTTTAGCCAAAAAAGCAATTCTACTAGATGATAAAGCCATTGATTACAAAATATCATTAGGTAAAAAGTATATAGCACTTAACAAATATGAACTTTCATTAGAAGTATTTAATGGCATAGCTAAAGATGATCCTAATAACGGTGATATTCTATTTATAATTGGGGATTTGAAAGCTGAATTAAAAGATATTGATGGAGCGTTATTATATTATCAGGAAGCCTATAATGTAGATAATGAATTGATTCTTGCTTTAGAGGTAGCCGCTCAACTAGCATATAATTCAAATCATAGAGATTTATCAAACATTTTTAAAAAATTACTTTTTGCTGATCCTTCAAATTCGGAGTACATGAGGGGTTTTATTGAGTCAAATAATGGTGGAGACATAGAAGGATTGTTAGAGCTTCTAAAATTTGAAGAATTAAAAGCAAATCCATTTTATAATAACTTATTTAATCAAATTGCTCTTGAATTTATTAGAGAAGGTAGATTTGATTTAGCTGAAGAATATTTAAATAAATCTTTGTCAAAAAAAGATGATGATAGATTTGCTTTATATTATTTATCTTTGGTCTATAGAGAAATTTCCAGAAATGATTTAGCTCTTGAAATATCAAGAAAACATACTTCATACTATCCAAACGATAAAGAAGGATATATTAACACATCTTTGGCTCTTATCAGTTTGCAGAAATTCTCTGAAGCAGTAGATGAGTTAAATATTGTACTTTCATTATTTCCAGACGATTTTGAAGCAAATTACTTTTTAGGACTTGCAAGCTATTCACTTAAGAATTTTGAAGATGCTGAAAAATATTATTTAAAGTCACTTACAATTGATAATAAATCTATTGCATCGATGCATGGTCTTGCCATGACATTTGACCAAAATAATAAGTGGGAAAAATCCGATGAGTTATATACAAAGCTAATAGCTATCAATGATCAAGATGCACAAGCTTATAATAATTTTGCTTATAGTCTTGTTGAAAGAGGTGAGGATTTAGAATATGCGCTGAGTCTTTCTAAAAAAGCAATTGAAATAAGTCCTAAAACATCAGCATATCTTGATACTATTGGATGGATATATTATAAATTATCAGATCTTGAAAAAGCAAAAGAATACATAAGTAAAGCGATTTTATATGATGATTCTAGTTCAGTAATTTTAGAACATTATGCCGATATTCTCATCGATCTAAATGAAGTAAAAGAAGCATTAATATTCTATCAAAAAGCATTGTTATTTGATAAAAACAATGAAGATCTAATTACAAAAATATCTTCATATGAGAACCAGTAAACAAATTGTTTTCATAGCATGTCTTTGTTTTATTTGCTCATGTACATCTAATAATAGTTTTCAGATAATAGATTCTCAAAAAAATGTTCAAATTGGGGATTTAGAAAAAACTTTTCAAAGGGTTATCGGTTCTGGTACATTAATAGGTAAAGGAAAATCTAATTTTACATCTTCATTTATTTTTGAATCATCTAATAGCTCGTCAATGATTATTTTTAAGGACTTTTTGGGCAGAAGAAACTACATGATTGAGGTAAGCGATACAGAAATTCGTTACTTAAATATTAGAAAAAAAATTGAAATTTCAGACGAAGAATTTTACAGATTTTTTCCACTTTCGAATGTTATGGATTTTAATTTTTATAAATATATTTTGTGGGGAGATGCAAAGATTTTAAATCAAATCAACTTCAAACTAAAAAATGTATATATCGTTTCTACTAAATTGATTTCAATTGATGGTAGTAATTATTTAAATGAGATTGTATTTTCTCTTAATAACGATAAACAAACTTATATAATGAAGTTTAATAAAAGAAATTTTAGATAATGAAAAGCTTATCAATCATAATACCAATTTTCAACGAAGTCGAATCCCTGACTACTCTTTTTAATGAGCTTAAAAATGAATTTGTAAATAACTCTTCTGTGGAAATTATTTTTGTAAACGATGGGTCTACTGACAGTTCTCAAAAAAGTATAGAACATGCTATTTTAGATAATTCAACTTGGAAGATGGTCAACTTGTATAGAAATTATGGAAAATCAGTTGCTTTACAAGCAGGTATTGAAGCATCTTCAGGAGAATTAATTGCTACCCTAGATGCAGATCTTCAAGATGATCCAAGAGAACTTGTCAAATTAATTGATAAGTCTAAAAATAATGATCTTGTTGTTGGTTGGAAGGAAAATAGATTAGATCCAGTTGAAAAAAGAGTTGCATCCCGAATCTTTAACTTTTTCATTAGAGTTTTTAGTGGTTTAAAAATAAAAGACTCAAATACTGGTATTAAAGTTTTTAGTAGGGAAGTTGCAGAGTCATTAAATCTTTACGGAGGAAGGCATAGGTATATTCCATTACTCGCTCATCAAAAAAATTTTAGAGTTGCCGAGGTTGCTGTCAAGCATAGAAAGAGAAAATTTGGTGAATCAAAATATGGTTCTGAAAGGTATAAACATGGTTTTTTTGATTTCCTAACAATTTTATTTTTAGGGAAGTATATGGATAGACCACTCCACTTTTTTGGCATGGTTGGTTTTACAGCAATCATAGTAGGCATATCTGCAGAATTTTATGTCTTATATTTAAAGTATTTTTTGCAACATTCTTTTCAACAGCACATAGCTATGATAATTTTTGGTAGTTTATTAATAATTACCGGAGTTCAGCTTTTTACCTTTGGTTTGATTGGAGAAATTATCGTTAATAAAAATCAAAAAACTAAAAATTTTATTAAAGAAATAATTGAATAAACAATTAAAAATAGCTTCAATAGGCCCTTACTTACCTTTTAGAGGTGGTATTTCTGATTTTCACAATGACTTAGTCGAACAGCTTAAAATTTCACATAATGTTGAAATAATAAATTTTAGAAAATTATATCCCAACTTTTTATTTCCAGGTAAATCACAAACCATAAACAAAAACTTAAACAGCAAAAAAAAATCAGTAAGAATTTTAAATCCTATTAATATTATAACATGGCACAAAGCTATTAGATTTATTAATAAGTATAATGCAGATGTAATTATTTTTTCATACTGGCACCCTTTTTTTGCATTAATGTTTTCATTTATAGCCAAAAGAATTAATTGCAAAAAAATATATTTTTTAATGCACAATGCTCAATCGCATGATCAATTTCCATTTGAAAAATTTTTAGTCAGAAAAATGCTTCTTAATGCTACACATATTGTATCAATGAATGACAAGGAATTAAAAAAAATTGAAAGTTTTAAAGTTCAATCTAAAATTTTAAAATCATTTCATCCAATTTACATAAAGAAATATAATGAAAGTGATCGTTTTGCATTCAAAAAAGAATTAGGCTTAAATAATAATCCAGTAATTTTATTTTTTGGTCTTATAAGACCATATAAAGGATTAGATATATTAATAAAATCTGTTAATCTCTTAAAAAAATCAATACCAGAATTAAAAGTTCTAATTGTTGGTGAACCATACATGGATATGAAAAAATATTTTCTAAAAATTCAAGAACTTGGGTTAAAAAAGTTTTTTATTTTTGATAATCATTTTGTCGATGATAATAAATTGAAAAAATATTTTTTATCTTCTGATTTAGTTGTTTTACCATATAAGAAATCAACTCAAAGTGGAGTGTTATCATTGTCAATGAATTTTAATATCCCATCTATAGTCTCATCAAATGGTGGTCTTAAAGATTACATTATAAATAATAAGACTGGATTTATTTCTTCGCTTAAGCCAAAGGATATTTCAAGTTTAATTGAACAATATTTTAGTAAAAATCTTTATAAAGAGTTTAGTATAAATATCAAAGAGCATAAAAAGATTTTTACATGGGATAAATTTGAAAAGAGTTTGCAATTAAATGATGAATGAAGTTAAAAAAATATCTATCCATTTAATTGTTCTAACTTGGAATAATGTTGAAACACTAGAAAAGTGTTTAGAGTCAATTAAAAAAGTTGATACTGATAACTTGAAAGTTTCAATAGTCGATAATTGTTCAACTGATAATACAGATGTGATGTTATCTAATAAATTTTCTAACTACTCTGTAATTGTAAATGACCAAAACCTTAAATATGCTGGAGGATATAATACAGCACTTGATAATATGAATATTGCAGATGAAGATTATGTTGTATTACTAAATGATGATACTATTGTAAGTAAAAATTTTATTGATGAGCTTATATCTCCATTATTGAATGATAAGAAATCAATTATTTCAGTTCCGAAAATACTTTATGCTTCAAATATAAATAAAATATGGTATGCAGGAGGAAAGGTAAATCTTTGGAATGGAAAAATCAGTCACATAGGTATTAGAGATTTTGATGGACCTAAATATTCTTTCATTAATGAAACAGATTATGCAACAGGATGTTGTTTTTGTATTAAGTACAGTGAATTTAAAAAGCTAAATTACTTTGATTTGAGCTTTGATATGTATTGTGAAGATGTGGACCTATCTTTACGTGCAAAGGCCTTAAATAGAACAATAATATATAATCCAAAATCAGTTATTTTGCATAAAGTATCAGAATCATTGGGTGAGCACTCATTTCTGAAAAACAAATTAAAAATTCAGAGTCAATTGAAACTATTTTGGAAGCATGCAACAGGTGTTCAATTGTTATCAATAAGTTTATATTGGATATTAATTCATCTACCTTATCATTTTATAAGGTGGTTATATTTAAGACATAAATGATTGATAAAGAATTAAATCAAAAAACTATTTTAGGAGAAGCATTCCTGTCTTTTTCTGGAATGTCTTTAGGATCTGTCTTCAGATACATGTTCTCAATAATAATGGCAAGATTTCTAGGAGCCCAAATGTTAGGATTATACTCTCTTGGAAATGCTATTACTAGAATCGCAGAAATATTTGCATTGATGGGTTTAGATAATGGTGTTTTACGCTTTGTTAGTAGAAACACAGAAGATAGACTGAATGTAGACCGTTCAATTTATACTTCATTAAAGATTGGTTTGATATCGAGTTTGTTAGTAGCTATTATTTTATTTTTTAGCGCAGAAAAAATTGTCAATGAAGTATTAAGTGAAGATTTATTTTTAATTACAGTGATAAAGGTTTTTGCAATAAGCCTTCCTTTTACAGTTCTTACCTTAATATCTTCTTTTGCAACTCAAGCTTTCAAAGTTTTAAAATATAAAATATTTGTTAATCAAATTGTTAATCCATTAACATTATTGATAGCATTTATTTCCTCATTTTATTTACTTGGTGCGGATTTATCAATTTTATTACCAACAATAATTTCATCAATAATTGGCTTTATATTTATTTTCAAATTCTTAATGAATTTTACATCAATTAATTACAGAAAATTTATGAATGTAACTATTGACAAAGATATCTTACGATTTTCAGTTCCACTTATGTTTGTATCAGCAATTGGAATTATTATGCATTGGATTGATATTATTATGTTGGGCATTCTATCAAATGCAACAGAGGTTGGATTGTATCATCCTATTGAGCGAACAGCTGGCTTGGTAAGAATGATACTCTTTGCATTTGCTGGAATATTTGCTCCAATTTTTTCTGAAAATTATTTCAATAAAAATAATGCAGGTATGAAAGAATCTTATCAATCTTCTTCGAAGTATATTTTAACTTTCTCTTTTCCATTATTTATTTTTTTATTTATTTTTGCTGAACCTATGCTTATGATTTTTGGTTCAGAATTCCAAAACTATTTTGCTTTAAGAATTTTATTGTTAGGTATATTTACACAGACAATATTTGGATTAGGGTCCACAACATTGACAATGAGCGGTTACACGAATTTTAATCTTATAAATGTTTCAATTGCACTAGTTTTAAATATCATATTTAATTCAATTCTCATTCCAAGTTATGGTTTAATTGGAGCTGCCATTTCTACATCATTTTCTTTAATAATACTTAGTTTTTTAAGATATTTTGAAAATCTCCTTCTTCTGAAATTGAATTTATTTTCTTTAAAATTTTTAAAACCAGTTATTGCAGGTACTGCAACATTTATCTTAATTAAATATTTAAGCTTATACTCAGATAATTATTTTTCACTAGAAAGTATTTTTAATTTATTAACATACTTGTTAGTTCATTTTTTATTAGTTCTGTTATCATACTTCTTTATCTACTATTTATTAGGATTTGACAAAGAGGATATAGCTTTTATCGATTCTATAAAGTCAAAAATATCGTGATGCATTTGATAATTTTTATATCAATCTATATCTTATCGATTACTTTTTTATTTTATGATGTTATAGTACTTGATCAATCTTTTGCTTCTGGTGATACATTTAATCCATATGCTATTCACCATATACTTGACCTCGTTAGGCATCAATTATCTGAATGGCCTCAATGGCAACCTTGGATATTTTCCGGAATGCCATCTTTAGAGGCATTTACGTATGTTAATTTACTATATCTTCCAAGTTACTTTTTAGATTTAATAGGTATATCAGATCTAAATATTCAATTTGTTCATCTAATTTTTTCTGGTATTGGAATGTATTTCTTGTTAGAAAAATTCAAATTTAACAAAAGGATTGCTTTTTCTATCGGATTATTATGGATTTTAAATCCATTTCTTATAACGATGATTGTCTATGGCCATGGAAGCCAAATGATGACTGCTGCATATTTACCTTGGACACTTTATTTTTTAAACAGACTTAAATCAGAACAATCAATTTTAAATTTATTTATTTTTTCATTATTTCTCGGTTTTCAATTGCAGAGAGCGCACGTACAAATTGCTTACTACGCATGCATGTTATTGGCATCATATTTCATTTATACTTTTTTTGAAAACAGAAATAGAAAATATTTTGCCTTTTTTATTTTAGGTTGTTTTTTAGCATTTATGATTGCGTCACATATTTATCTTCCATCCTTAGATTATAGGTCAGTTTCAATTCGATCCAGTGATATTGGAAGTTTTGAATATGCTACAAATTGGTCAATGCACCCTAAGGAATTACTTACTTATTTTATGCCATTTTCATACGGCTTTGGCGGCTCTACATATACTGGTTATATGCCATTTACAGATTATCCAAACTATGTTGGTTTTTTTGTCATTATCATTGCTTTTTTTTCTTTAATTAAGCTTAAAAATGAAAGAATATTTTTTTGGATTATTTTGATTTTTAGTATTCTTCTTTCATTTGGTAAATACTTTGAGCCTTTCTACAAACTTTTTTATGACTATCTACCTTTCTTTAGCAGTTTTAGAGTACCAAGTATGATTTTAATTATTTCAAATTTCAGTTTATATATTTTATGTGCATTTGGACTAACAGATTTTTTAAACTTTTTAAAAAATAAATTCACAAAAATTCACGTCGAATTAATATTGAACATTTTTTTAATAGTTTCATTAGTTGATATATACAGAATAGATAATCAAATTATTAATCCTACATTCAATTCTGGAAGACAAACTCAAATTATATCTAATAATAATTTTGATAAAATTTTTGAAGAGGATGAAACTATAAAATTTTTAAAGCAAAATTTATTTTCTAATCGTATTTATCCTACAGGATCTATTTTTACAGACCCTAAATTTAAATATTATGGGATTGAATCTGTTGGAGGATATCATCCTGCAAAATTTGGTCATTATTCAAATTTGATGAAAAATTCTAATAATCTTCTATCAATTCCAGTAATGCAAATGTTGAATGTAAAATATATTATTAGTCCAGTTGAAATTAGTCATTCTATGTTAACATTTGTTAAGACAACAAAATTTAATTCTGTTAATGGTAGCTCCAATGTTTATATATATGAACTTAAAGGCAGCGCTCCAAGGGCTTGGTTTGTTAAGGATGTAATTAAGGAAGATAAAAATATTTATAATTATTTGACTGCAAGCGCTTTTGACCCTTTGAAAACTGCTGTCGTAAAGGGTTTAGAATCAAAAAGGTATAATGTTGGAAAAGTGATTAATACTGAATGGAAAATACATGAAGTGGTTATAGAGTATGAAGCAACTGATAGTGGAATATTAATTTTAAGTGAAATTTTTTATCCAAAAAGATGGAGAGCTTACATTAATGGAGATGAAATAGAGGTTTTAAGGGCTAATGGTGTCCTTAGAGCAGTGAAGATTGACGCTGGAAAAAATACGCTTATATTTAAATATGACAATTCTTTATTTAAACTACTATTAAAAATATCAAATTTTCTGATTGTATTAATGAGTTTGTATCTTTTAAAACCCTTCGTTATGAGCTTGTTAAAGAACTTCAGATAAACTAATTTAAATTAATGAATAAAAATGTAATATTAATGCAACAAAACGAAGCATCTTTTATGGATATTTTACTTTCACAGTTACCCATTTTCTTAATTTTTCTTGTTTTATATTTTTTTATTTTAAGGCCTAATAGACAGAAACAAGAATCAATTAAATCGATGCAGGAAAATCTATCTAAGGGTGACAGAGTTGTTACGGTAGGTGGTATTCATGGTAAAGTAACATCGCTTAAAAAAAATAAAGTAATTATTAAAGTTTCCAGTGATAGCGAGCTAACTGTTGATAATGTAGCAATAGCTAAAGTTAAAAACTCAACTGCTGTATAACCTATGGCCGTTAAAAAAGTAGTTACTTATGGTCATCCAGCATTACGTGCAATTTCAAAAAATATAATTAATTTTGAAGATATAAGATCGTTAATTAATGATATGTTTGATACAATGTATGAATTTGATGGTATTGGTTTAGCAGCAAATCAAATAGGTCTAAATAAACGTATTTTTGTTGTTGATTTATCCCATACTGAAGAATATGATTCTCCAATGGTATTTATTAATGGACATATTACAAAGGGTCAAGGCTCCTGTATTGATTCAGAAGGTTGTTTATCTCTTCCAGAAATCAGAATCAATGTTGAGCGTTACAATTCTATCACTTATAAATATATTGATCATAATCTTAAACCACGTACTGAGAAATTTAAGGGATTTCTTGCGACAGTTATTCAGCATGAAAATGACCATCTTAATGGAAAGCTTATTACTGATTATGCAACGCCTACAGATTTATTAAAGTATGACAAAGCATTAAAGTTAATGAAATCCAATAATGTCAGATAATTCAATAAACATTATTTTCTTTGGAAATACTGATTTTTCAAATCCAACACTATTAGAGTGTAATAACCACTTTAATTTGAAAGGTGTTGTAACAAATGTATCAAAGAAAATGGGCAGAGGTCAAAAAATATTAGATACACCTGTAATGCAACTATCCAAAAAAAAAGATTTTAACATTATTGAAGGTGATGATTTAAAAGATATTAAATTTATTAATAAACTAAAAGAATTAGAACCTGATTTTTTTGTTGTTGTTGCATACAGAATTTTACCAAATGAATTATTAGAACTTCCAAAATATGGATCAATTAATATTCATTCATCTTTACTTCCAAAATATAGAGGAGCTGCACCTATTCAGCATGCAATTCTAAATCAAGATAAATTTACGGGGATATCAACTTTTATAATAGAGTCAAAAGTCGATACAGGAAAAATTATCGATCAGGAAGAAGTTAAAATTGAAGAAAATGATAATTTTGGCACTCTCTCAAATAAATTAAGCAATGTTGGAGCAAGTTTAATTAAATCTTCTATATTGAAATGTATAAATAAAAATTCTGTTTTAAAAATTCAGGACGAAAATGAAGTAACCTTTGCTCCCAAAATAAAAAAGGAAGACTTAAAAATAGATTGGAGTAAAGGTGCCAGTACAATTTTAGCAAAAATTAAAGCTTTTAGCCCAAGACCTGGCGCTTATACTATTTTGAATAATAAGAGATTAAAAATATTTAAAGCTGAAGTAATAAATCAATGTGTCGATGAAAATAATGGATGTATTTATAATGTTGAGAAAGATTTTTTTGACGTGAAATGTAAAAATGGATCATTGAGAGTTATGAATATACAACTTGAAGGTAAAAAAGTAATGAATTGTACAGATTTCATTATTGGTTACAAGAAATTAAAATCAAGTATTTTATCATGAGCAAATTATTTAAAAACATATCAATATTTATAATAACAGGTCTAATTGTACTATTTATTTTTAATTTTATTTTAATGCCATTATACATCAATGCTAGGAATATAGTTGTTATCCCAGATTTAGAAGGCTTGACTTTAAATGAGGCAGATCAACTTTCTAAATCAGAAGGAATTCAGGTTGTTGTTGTAGATACAATCTTTACAAATGATTTAAATCCCGATATTGTTCTTGAGCAATTTCCCGCATCTGGAAAAGAGGTTAAACTAGGAAGGTCAATCAAAGTCAAAATAACTCAATTCAATCAAAGAATTGCTGTACCTTCTTTACTCGGCAAAACATTAAGAGCTGCCGAAATTGAATTAGATCAAAATAGTATTGTATTAGATTCAATATATTATTCCTTTAGTACTAAATATCCCAAGGGAATAGTTTCTTGGCAAAGCCCTTCAGAAAATGATAGCATTAGAAAAGGCTTTGGTGTTAGAGTAGAAGTTAGTAAAGGTCTTGCACCCAATGATCTAGTTGATATTCCAGATTTCCAGGGCATTTTTCTGAATGAGGCGTTAAAAATCATTAATGAAAAAGGCTTTAAAGAAGGAAAAGTTCAATACGTTGATAATAAAAATTTCTTACCTAATACTGTTATTAGTCAAAGCCCTAATGAAGGAACAAAGGTATCTCAAGGATTTAAAATTAATTTGATTGTCGTAAAATGATAAAAAAATACTTAATCATATTATTATGTTTTTATGTTTATTCCTGTGAAAAGAATTCTTTTAAAAAGAACAATACTATAAATAATTCACAAATAAATATTTCTTTTTCGAAGAGCGATTTATCATTAATTAATTCTGATTCTTTAAGTGTAAATTTTAAATTCGAAAATCCAGATAGCAGTTTTGTTAAAGTAAATTGGTATACAAAATCAAGTTTAAGTGGAGAATTTAATTTCACAACTGATTCATTAAATAATATTTCAAGAAATATTCCAATAAGCGAAGATACTGACTCTTTATTTATTGAAGTATTACAAAATGATAGGATTATTAATCATTATAAAATAAGTATCCCAAAAAGAGATATAAAAAATGTTTTTATTATTTCTGATAAGAAAAGCAACTTTAATGAATTAATAAAAGCAAACAGGTTGTTTAAAAGTGAAGTGATTAAAAACGAAAGATTTAAAAAGTATAGTTTTTCAAGCTATGATATACTCGTTATTGAGAATATCAATTACTATTCTGATAATTTAATTAGAGAAATTCAAAAATTTATGTTATTACAAAAGCCGATTTTAATTATGATGTCTGATTTTAAAAATGACAAATTATTTTTATCACAAACATTAGATTTTCCTGACATTAAAGCAATAAGAGGAACTTCCAAAAATCAATTTTTTAGTTTGAAAAGTGAATATCCTGAAAAATATCTTTCCAATAATTATAATGATTTTCAAATATTTAGATTTTTTGAACTTAAAAATGTAAAGGATGAAGAAGTATATTTTTCAATTTCCACAAATGATCCACTCGTTGTTAAGAAAAAAATTTTTGGATCTGATATTTTATTTGTAGCTACTCAACTTGACAAAAATTGGACAAATAATTTTTTTAATGAATTTGTATACGATATTTTTTTAGAGCTTGTTTATGATCAAGTAGTATTAGATGAATCATAAAAAAGAAAGTGCATTAGTTATAGCTCCAAGAATTTGGAAAAGTAGCAAAAACTACCACAATAGTATTGAAGAAATATCTTTGCTTGTATCTACATTAGGTATTCAAGTCAAAAATGTAATTGAGCAGAAAATAAATAATATTAATCCAGCATACTTTATTGGTAGTGGAAAAGCAAAACAAGTTCTTGAGCAGGCAAAAATGCTTGGAGTAAATTATATTATATTTGATGAAGATTTAAGTCCCGTCCAAACAAAGAACTTTCAGAAATTAAATAAAGATATTAAGCTACTTGATAGACCAGGAGTAATCCTTGAAATATTTTTTAGAAATGCAAAATCTAAAGAATCCAAAACACAAGTTGAATTAGCAAGGCTTCAATATCAATTACCTCGACTGACTAGATTATGGACCCATCTCGAAAGACAAATGGGTGGTTTTGGTACTAGAGCTGGTGCAGGAGAGACCCAGATTGAGGTTGACAGAAGAATTATCAGAAAAAAAATATCAATATTAAAGAAAAAACTAAAAAGTATTGATTCTGAAAGACGTGTTCAAAGCAAAAAAAGAAAATCTTTTTTTAGAACGTCTTTTGTAGGGTATACAAATGTTGGAAAATCGTCATTAATGAAATCTGTTACTAAAAGTGATGTATTAATTAAGAATCAATTATTTGCAACATTGGATACAACCGTACGAAGATTTCATGTTGGAAATAATAATTATATTTTATTAAGTGATACTGTTGGATTTATAAGAAATTTACCTGATAATCTTATAGCTAGTTTTAAATCCACGCTTCAAGAGTTGGTAGATTCAAATCTGTTATTAATTATTTTAGATGCTAACTCCAAAGACTTATTCAATGAAATTGAAACTATTAAAAGTGTGTTGAAAGAAATAAATGCTAATCAAATTGATTACCAGTATGTTTTTAATAAAATTGATTTAGTCGATCAAGATAAGATTTCATATTTAAAACAATCTTTTCCCGATAGTATAATGGTTTCAGCAAAAAGATCTCTTCAGGTTTCTGATATTAAAGATGCGATTACTGAAAAATATGAAGATTGGATTAGCGCTCTAAAGAATCCATCACACTAGCAACAGTTGCATCTCCAGTAACATTCGTTGCAGTTCGAATCATATCAAGGATTCTATCAACACCAAGGATTAAAGCTATACCTTCACTTGGAACATTTATTGCTTCAAGAATAATAATAAGCATAATGATTCCTGCTCCAGGAACAGCAGCAGTCCCAATTGAGGCTAATACAGCAGTAGCAACAATTGTAAATTGATTTGCAAGCGTCAGGTCCATTCCAACTGCTTGAGCAATAAATACAGCTGCAACTCCTTGATACAGAGCTGTACCATCCATATTAATTGTTGCTCCCAAGGGTAGAACAAAAGAGGAAATTTCCTCTGAAATTCCCAAATCTTTTTCACACCTTTTCATTGTAACTGGTAAAGTAGCTCCGCTTGAGCTTGTTGAAAATCCTAAAAGTTGTACTGGTGCCATAGATTTGAGGAAGTGTTTTATATCAATGGATGTAAACATTTTAAGAAGAGCCATATAAGTCATACCCATATGAACAAATAAACCTAAAATAACTACTCCCATATAGAATAATAGTGCAGACAAAATTTCACTAATTTGTGAAATATCTCCAGAAACTGAACTAATTGTTTTAGCTATTAATGCAAATACTCCAAATGGGGCAAAATACATTATCATCTCAACCAATTTTATAATCATTTGATTGATTCCTTCTAAAAATTCAAGAACAGGTTTTGAGTATTTACGGTCTATTCCTATTAAAGCGATTCCAAAAATCAGCGATATAAAGACAACTTGCAACATGTTTCTATTATTAGATGCAGCAGAAAAAATATTTCCAGGCACCATATCTACTAGGGGTTGTAAAGGGCCTCTATTTTGTTGTATGCTGGCAGCAGCTTCTTGTTTATCAGCTGCTTTATTAAAATATTCGCTTGAAAGACTTTCCTGATAACTTTGAGGAATTGCATTTCCAGGTTCTAAAATATTTACCAGTATCAAGCCTATGCTTACGGCTACAGCAGTTGTAGATATATATAATGCAATTGTTTTCCATCCAATTCTTGAAAGTTTCCTTGTGTCAGATAAGGAGGCTACTCCAGTAATTAATGAGGAAACAACAAGTGGAACTGCAATCAATTTAAGTAAATTTAAAAATATAGATCCGAATGGTGATATAAAGTCGGATGTAAAACTATTCCATCCGTTTACAGCGCTTGCAATGCCATAAATTGTTCCAAGCACTAAGCCAATAATTATTTTCCAATGTAATTGCATTTATAAAAATAATATATGTATTATGTATAAACTTAAAAAATGATTTATTACCTAATTATATCAATATATCTTATTGCTCTTCTTTGGATAGGTTTTAGCAAAGCAGATTCAATAAAAAATCAGGAGGACTTTTCTGTTGCTGGAAGATCGCTTTCTCCTTGGATTCTGGTTGGAACAATGGCAGCTACTTGGATGGGTACTGGATCTGTTCTTGGTAATGCAGGAAAGACTTTTGAAATAGGTGCTGCAGGGTTTCTTTTACCTATTGGTGGTATGCTAGGAGTGTTAGCTCTTACAAAAATCGCTGGAAAAGCAAGAGCATCAGAAAAACTAACTGTACCAGAAATCATTGGTTCTCGCTTTGGTGATGCGGCGATGATTTTATCAGTTATTGCACTACTAACTGCTTACTTAGTGATTGTAAGCTATCAGTTTAATGCAGGCGGTGCAGTGATTTATACTATTTTTCATGATAATTTAGGCTCCACTTTATCATTGGATCAAGCAACCATCATTGCGGCATTATTTATTGTTGCTTATACAGTGTTAGCTGGATTATTGAGCGTTGCTTATACCGATGTTGCAAACGGCATTTTAATGATTACTTGCTTTGTTATTGCATTACCAATTTTATTTTTACAGGCTGGTGGTTTCGACGGAATGGCAATAAGTTTCGAAAATAAAGGCATGACCAATAGTATGTCAATCTTTGGAGTTCTTTCTTTTAGAGACGTAATTAATTTTACCTTACCTTCATTTTTGCTTATTCTTGGTGATGCGAATATGTATCAAAGATTTTTTGCAAGTGAATCAGTAAAGTCTGCAAAGAAAGCGACATTCTACTTATTTTTTGCAATAGTTATTTTAGAGTCTTTAATTATTGCAAATGCATGGATTAGTTCTAGTATGATTACTGATATTGCAAAAGAATCACATGTATTGATATATGCAGCTTATAATTTTTTGCCACCAATAGTAGGAGCAATCATGCTTGCTACAATTATTGGAATTATTATCTCTACAGCTGATTCATTTCTTCTCGTTCCAACAACAATTCTTATCAATGATATTTATTTAAAATATTCTAAGAAGCAATATTCTGACAAAATGATTGTTACGCTGAGTAGATTACTGGTATTGTTACTTGGCTTTTTTTCCTACTGGGTTTCAAGAATGTTTGCAGCAGATACTACTATATTTGAAAAGGCGCTTTATGCGTTTACAATTTATGGTACAGCAATCACCCCTACATTATTAGCAGCATTCTTTTGGGATAAAGCAACAAAGTATGGTGCTATTTGCTCCATACTTTCAGGTATAGTTGCTACAGTGTATTTTGGAAATCAGTGGAGTTTAGATGAAGCTGTTATACCTGCACTTGCAATTTCATCAACTTCTTTAGTAATGATAAGCATGTTAAAAAATAATTTTAACTAATTAATATTTATTCGACTATTATTTCAAATGGTGGACTAAAGATAGAACTCTCAACACCTTCATCAAAAGATCTTCTGTAATATTCAAAAGACTTCCCAGTACCTTGCCAATTTTCTTCAAAAGATATTATCTTTATACTATTATCCTTGGTATCAGCAGTCCCAGATAAAACATGACCAGTAATATATCTTATTCTATCTCTTTTTTGTGCCCAGCTAAGATATACTCTTTTTAGCATTTTGGCATATCCATTAGATTTGTATTTTTCCATTATTACAAATGCGTAGGTATAGAGCGTATTATATTTTCCATAGTTTTCATCATTTAGTGCCCAAGGTTCCATTGTTAGTTCTTCTAGTGGGATACCTATAATGTACCCAATGATTTCATTTTGATATCTTGCAATAAATGGAAGAGATTTTTCAGTATTAAAGTATTTTTCTATACTTGATTTAGTAAAGACAGCTTGTTTTCCATACTCTTTTGCTAAATGTAAAGAAATTTCAATAAGCTTAGGATAATCGGACTTTCCAATCTCCTCAATTTTTTCAATTTGAAATACATTTGTTGAGGCAATAATTTTAGTTTTAGATTGTCTAGCACTTGTTTCCATTATACAAAATTAAAAATTTTTAATTCTAGTATGAAGCCATTTGTTTGCTAAGTCAGAATAGTTTAAATTTTCACGTGATTTCATTCATTAATAAACTTAAGACAAACATTTCAGAAAAAAATTCAAACCTATGCGTTGGGATTGATATCGACAAAAAATATTTTAATAAAAACGTATCTGTTGATGAATTGATGGATTATTCTTTCATGGTTGTTGATGCTACTAAAGATTTAGCAGTTGCATACAAACCAAATTTAGCTTTTTTTGAAGAATGGGGATCTAAAGGATTTTATTGGTTGGAGCAGTTAATTAAAGAGATTGGTAATGAACACATTATTATTGCGGATGCAAAAAGAGGAGATATAGGAAATACCGGTCTTCACTATGCCAATGCTTTTTTAAATCATTTAAATTGTGATGCAATCACAATTAGTCCCTATATGGGAGAGGAGTCTATTCAGCCTTTTATTACTGACTCATCAAAAGGCGCATATGTCCTTTGTAGAACTTCCAACAAAACTTCTTCTTATATCCAAGAAGACATTTTTTCAAAAGTTATTTCTTTGTGTGATAACTTAAATTCCAAAGAAAATATAGGTCTTGTAGTTGGAGCTACTAATGATCAAGCTTTAGAAGCTGTTAGATCAAAAACTGATTTACCATTTTTAATTCCTGGGATTGGTGCTCAGGGTGGAGATTTGGAGAGTGTAATTGCAATTAATGAAAATTATATGAGTTCTACTCTTATCAATATTTCTCGAGGCATTATTTTTGCTGACTCAAAAGATTATAGTTCTGTAAGAACTTCTGCTAAAAACTATTTAAATCAAATGAGGACAGTTAATGGATAAAGATTATTTGAAAATATTTGAAGAGACTAAAGCATTAATGTATGGACATTTTGTTTTGTCTTCAGGATTGCACAGTGATACATATTTTCAATGTGCAAAAGTTCTTCAGTACCCAAAATATCTATCATTATTTGGAGAAATTTTGGCAAAGCATTTTTCTTCTGGAGATATTGATAAAGTTATTTCACCAGCTATTGGAGGAATTGTTTTAGGAACTGAAGTTGGAAGAAGA
>MDTB01098576.1_pt1 | contig 25251 bp, 29 predicted proteins | sample 811161 | NCBI WGS metagenome assembly MDTB01 (sample SAMN05326650, study PRJNA326480) | marine metagenome | isolation source: seawater | place: Mediterranean Sea | collected 2009
ACACAGCAATCGTGACCGGCGGAACCCGCGGCATCGGTGCCGCGATTTCAGTGGCCCTGAGCGAAGATGGCCATAAGGTTGCGGCGACCTATGCCGGCAATGACGAAGCTGCCGAGGCATTCAAGACCGAAACGGGGATCAGCGTGTATCGCTTTGACGTTGCAGATTTTGATCAGTGCGCCGAAAGTGTTGCAAAGATCGAGACGGATCTTGGTCCAATTAACATTCTGGTCAACAATGCGGGTATCACGCGGGACGGCACACTGCACCGCATGAACTTTGAGCAGTGGAACGCCGTCCTCCAGACTAACCTCTCGTCCTGCTACAACATGTGCCGCAACGTGATCGACGGTATGCGTGAGCGTGGTTTTGGTCGCATCGTCAACATCGGGTCGATCAACGGTCAGGCAGGCCAGTACGGTCAGGTGAACTATGCCGCTGCCAAGTCTGGTATCCACGGCTTCACTAAGGCTCTTGCTTTGGAAGGGGCAGCCAAGGGCATAACGGTTAACGCGATTGCACCCGGATACGTCGATACTGATATGGTGCGGGCAGTTCCCGAAAAGGTCCTGGAAAAGATTATCGCCACCATTCCGGTCGGCAGGCTGGGCTATGCAAGTGATATCGCCCGGGCAGTGCAGTTTCTGGTAGCCGATGATGCCACCTTTATTACCGGCTCCACTCTGTCGATCAACGGCGGCCAGCATATGTACTGATGCGTGCCGGCCGCGGCATCGTGCCTCGAGGTGTTATTATTGCACCGCACAATCGTGGGGATAGACAGCCACCATGCGCACCATCAAAAAGTACCCTAATCGGCGGCTTTACGATACGGAAGTCAGCCGCTACATCACGGTCTCGGACCTGCGTCAGCTCATCATAGAGGGCGAAGAGTTTGAGGTGGTCGATGTCGCCAGTGGTGATGACCTCACCCGGATGGTTCTGCTGCAGATCATCAATGAGCAGGAAAGCGGCGGCCAACCGCTTTTCACCACGGAGATCCTCACGCATCTGATCCGCTTTTACGGCGGCAGTACGCAGAAGATGTTTACCGATTACCTCAACCGCAGTCTCGAACTTTTTGTCGAGCAGCAGCAGGTGTATCAGGACCGCCTCACCGAGTTTCTCGGCCAGACTTCTGTGGGCATGATGTCAGAGATGGCCAAGCGCAATCTCGAAGCCTGGCAGGATGTGCAGCAGAGTTTTATGCGCTCTGCGGGTCTCGTGAAGGATGCCCCAGACAGTTCATCGGCCCGCACCGACAAACCTGCCAAGAAACCTACCAAGGACTGAACATGCCTTCCCCGAACCGATCTGCTAGCCGCAGTGGAGGCCAGATCCTGGTCGATGCGCTTTGCGCGCAGGAAGTAAAGCACGTCTTTTGTGTCCCCGGTGAAAGTTATCTTGCAGCGCTTGATGCGTTGCAGGACGCGCCAGGGATCCGAACCGTGGTCTGTCGCCAGGAAGGCGGTGCCGCCATGATGGCCGAGGCCAGCGCCAAACTGATGGGCCGGCCGGGCGTCTGTTTTGTAACACGCGGCCCCGGGGCAACCAACGCGGCCTCGGGTATTCATGTTGCCGCGCAGGATTCGACCCCGGTCGTGCTGCTGATTGGCCAGGCCAGCCGCGACACGCTTTGCCGCGAGGCCTTTCAGGAAATCGATTACACCCACTTTTACGGCCCGCTCGCCAAGCACGTCGAGCAGGTCCACGACGCCGCCCGTCTGCCCGAGGCGATGAGCCGGGCCTTTCACATGGCCTGCAACGGCCGGCCGGGCCCGGTCGTGGTGGTTCTGCCAGAGGATATGCTTCAGGAATCTGCTGACGTTGAGGATCTTCCGGTACGCCAGCCACTTCAGTTGTCGCCCGATGTTTCGGACATGGGGCGTTTTGCCCAGTTACTGACACAAGCAAAACGTCCGATGCTGCTTGTCGGCGGGCGCAACTGGGATGCACCCTCGCGTGCTGCACTGCACGAATTTTCTGAGCGCTGGCAACTTCCGGTGGCGGCCGCCTGGCGTTATCAGGACGTATTTGATCATGCCGATCCGCACTACATTGGTGATGTGGGTATCGGCATCAATCCGGAACTGTTGGACGCGCTGATAAACGCGGATTTGGTGATTGCCCTGGGGGTACGCCTTGGTGAAGTCACCACACAGCATTACAGCCGGTTCAAGGTCCCGATGCCGGATCAGCAACTGGTGCATATCTATCCTGGCGCGGAAGAACTTGGGCGTGTCTACTACCCGACGCTCGCGATCGCGGCGCTGGCTCCTGCGTTTGCGCTCGCACTTTCGGATATTGCGGCGCCCACCGTACTGCCGTGGGCAAAAGAAACCGGGCGTTTGCACGAGGAATATCTTCGCTGGAGCACCCCGGGAGTTGCGTCGGGCGAGATCGATCTGGCGTCGGTGGTGAGCGAACTCAGCGACACCGTCGATGACGATGCCATCATCTGTAACGGCGCTGGTAACAATACCGGCTGGCTGCATCGTTTCTTTAGGTTTCGTGAGGGCGGACGCCAGCTCGCCTCTACCAGCGGCTCTATGGGTTACGGAATCCCGGCGGCCGTGGCGGCAGCCCTTGAGTACCCCGACCGTCAGGTCATTGCCATGACGGGTGATGGCGATATCCAGATGACGAGTCAGGAGTTGGCCACGGTGGTACAGGAAGGTTTATCGATCGTTGTGATCGTGGTTAATAATGGGATGCTCGGCACCATCCGGATGCACCAGGAGATGCATTACCCTGGCCGGACCGAAAACACCGATCTGCACAATCCGGACTTCGTGGCACTCGCCGGGGCTCATGGTTTTGCTGCTGAGCGCATAACTCAGACTGCTGAATTTGGCCCGGCCCTGCGACGGGCGTTGGACGTTTCCGGCAGCACGCTGATTGAGCTCGTTACCGACGCAGAAGCGATTGCCCACACCGCCACATTGAGCGAGATCCGGGCCCGATCAACGTCGTAACCGGCCGAGCCAGGTTCAGGACACCGAGATGAGTGAAACGTTTACAAAGGCGCTGAGCGACGCTGTTGATGACTTTGCCGAAGAGCGTGACTGGGAGCAGTTTCATTCTCCCAAGAATCTCTCGATGGCGCTGATGGTCGAGGCGGCTGAACTGGCCGAACACTTTCAGTGGCTGACCGGGCGTCAGAGCGGGGAACTTTCGCCCGAGCGTCTCGACGAGGTCGCAGAGGAAATTGCCGATGTGCTTATTTATACGCTGCGTCTTGCATCGCGGTTGGATGTGGATATCGAGACGGCAGCATGGGCTAAGTTGGAAAAGAACCGACGTAAATACCCAGTGGAGAAAGCCCGAGGTACCGCCAAAAAATACACCGAGCTCTAGTTCGCCCGCCTAAGAATCGAAGGCTTGCGCGTAGCGCTCGCGCAGCACATTTTTCTGCACTTTCCCCATCGCGTTACGCGGCAGGGAATCCACGGTAAAAATCCGTCTAGGCACCTTGAATCCCGCCAGTTGAGTCTTGAGTTGGGCGATCACAGCATCAGGATTGACAACAGCGCCCGGCAGTGGACAGATCACCGCCACCAGCCCCTCGCCGAGGTCTGCATGGGGTACCCCGATCACGGCGGTCTCGTTGACGCCGTCAAACACATCCATCGCATCTTCAATTTCTTTAGGGTAGACATTCAAGCCGCCGCTGATCACAAGGTCTTTTTCCCGCCCGACAATCCGGACCCGCCCTTGTGCATCCATCGTCGCCATGTCGCCGGAGATGAAAAACCCGTCATCGGTAAATTCGCTGGCGGTTTTTTCCGGCATCTGCCAGTAGCCTTTGAAGACATTCGGACCGCGCATCTGCAGGACCCCGGTCTCGCCGGTCACCACGGTGCGGTGCTCGGCATCGCAGACCCGCAGGGTGACCCCGGGCAGAGCGAAGCCCACAGTTCCGGCGATCCTTTCTCCCTCAAGCGGGTTCGAGGCGATCATACTGGCCTCGCTCATCCCATATCGTTCCAGTATTCGGCGTCCCGTGTGAGCAAAGAAAGCCTCGAAAGTTTGCGCCAGCAACGGCGCCGAGCCGCTGATAAATAGCCGCATGTGTTGGCAAAGGTCGCGGGTGAATTTTGGTGCGTCCATCAGCCGCGTGTAAAAGGTAGGCACCCCCATCATTACGGTGACCGAGGACAGTTGCCGGATTACTTCATCGGAATCAAAACGGGGTAAAAAGCGCATCGGAATACCGCGCAGCATCGCGCAATGGACGGCGACATACAAGCCGTGCACATGATAGATCGGCAGGGCATGCAGCAGCACATCGTTTTCAGTGAAACCCCAAAGGTCGATCAGCGTGAGTGCATTGCTGGAGAGATTGCCGTGGCTCAGCATGGCACCCTTGGAGCGCCCGGTGGTCCCCGAGGTATAAATGATCGAAGCAATATCGTCCGCACCAAGGTCGGCAACAGAAGTGTACGGATCCGCCTCAGCGACTGCATCGATCAAAGTGCCCTCGCCGTTATTTCCCAGTGTTAGCAGGGTGGCCCCAACTGCCGAAGCGCTTTTCTTCAGCACCGATGCGTTCCTAGGTTCCACCACAAAAATTCTGGGCGTGGCGTCATTTAGAAAATAGGCAAGTTCGGTCGGGGTATACGCCGTGTTCAGCGGGACAAAAATCGCGCCGAGCCGAAGCGTCGCAAGATACAACAGCAGAACTTCGGGGGACTTATCGACCTGGGCGAGGAGTCGCTCGCCCGCCTGCAGGCCGAGGCTCCGTAAAACCCCCGCGTAATGGGCAGTGACATCGTCGATCTCACTGTAATACCGGGTATCCCCCTCTGGCGTCACCAGCCAAGGGGCTTTGGGGTCAGCGGGGAAATGTCGGCGTAGCAGCTCGTAAAGATTGTCGTTCAAACGTCACTCTGTGAGGTTTTGTCAAAGCGCAATTTTAGCCGGATCAGTCAAAAACCGCTGCCGACCGGTACACTTGATCAACATCTGGGATAACGGCGGTGGCCGGAAGATCTTTGGAAAACCACGGATGAAAAAAGAACTCGCGTGTCTGGTGATTCACGGGATTGGTCGGCAGAAGCCTGACTTTGCCGACGGCCTCGTTGCGGGGGTTTCAGCCCAGCTGCATGCGTTTGGTTATGACCCCGAAGTGGTGGCGTGGCAGTCGGTTTATTGGGATGACATTCTGCGTCCGGCGCAGGATGCCTACCTGAAAGCGGCCTATCAGAGCGCTGATCTCAATGCCCGGGCCGTTCGAACACTTCTGCTGCACGCATTGGGTGATGCCGCCGGTTACCGGCAGCTGCCGTCGGGTAAAAGCCGCGGCGGCGAAGAGACCATCAGCTATCGACGTATCCATGAACGTGTAAGAGATGCAGTACGTTCTTTGTATCGTGAGCCGCTGGCCGGCCGGCCGGTGCCACTCGTGGTCGTCGCCCACTCTTTCGGCGGACACATTCTTTCGAATTACATCTGGGATCGTCAGCGGCGGCCAGACAAGCGCTTGTCGTCTTTTGAGCGCATGAATTGGTTGAGCGGCTTCATCACTTTTGGTTGCAATATTCCGCTGTTCACTTTTGCCTGCACGGAAGTGGTGCCGATCCGCTTTCCCCCACCCCGGTTGCCGGCGCACCTCAAGCGCAATGCACGCTGGCTGAATTTTTTTGACCCCGATGATGTTCTTGCCTGGCCGCTGAAATCAATCAATGCTGCTTATGCTGATGTGGTGCATAGCGACGAACGCATTCACGTGGGCGGCCCGGTGACTGGCCGGACGCCGGCAGCCCATCTTGCCTACTGGGATGACAGAAAGTTCGCCCGGCAGGTCGCAAAGTTTTTGGATACCCTGCTTTAATCTGGAAGCTCTCATCGTGCATCAGGGAAGGTGTATCGGACGGCCCAATTTCCCACGTTTCGTGTGATGACCGTCACTGATGAAACGCCCGCGCTTTAGCATGATGCTACTCACGATATGCAGATAACCGTGAGTGAGGGATTAGAAAATGGAAATCATGGAACACCAGAGATTAGACGCAGAGAATACGTTTGCGATGATTACGGAACTGATCGAGATCGGTGTGCCGGTACAAAAGCTGCATCAGCAGGGTCTTACCGACTTTGACTTTGAGTATGTCGAGATGCACCCAGAGGATGGCCTGTGGTCGAATCCTTTTGACTGAGCCGGTCATGCCGCCGGGTGTGACCGAGGCATCTCAGTGTTTCCTTTAAATTCGGGGATTTGCCTGTCATTTATGCCCCACCTTGATGCAAAATGGCGCCAGTTGATGCCAGCGAGGCACGAGGAGATATGACGACAGAATTGCTTGAACAGGCGCAGTCCCTACAGGAGCGCACAGTGGCCCTGCGCCGAGAAATCCACCAGCATCCCGAACTCGGCCTGCACTTGCCTAGAACCCAAAAGGCAGTGCTTGATTCGTTGCAAGGCCTGGATCTTGACATCCAGTTATCGAAAAACACCAGCGGCATCGTTGCGACACTGCACGGCGCAAACCCGGGTCCGGCGGTCCTGCTGCGCGGCGACATGGATGCGTTGCCCATGCCAGAAGAGACCGGTCTGCCTTTTGCATCGGTGGAGCAGGGCTGCATGCATGCCTGCGGGCATGACGCTCATACCGCCATGCTGGCGAGCGCAGCCCATTTGCTCTATCAACACAGGGAGCGGATCAGTGGCAGCGTGCGGTTTATGTTTCAGCCAGGTGAAGAGGGGCCGGGTGGGGCCAAGCCGATGCTCGACGAAGGCCTTCTCGATGCCGACGGCGCGCCGCAAGCTATCTTTGCTTTGCATGTTGAGCCGGAGCTGTCAGCCGGCACCATCGCTTGTCGTACGGGGCCAATACTCGCGGCGGTTGATACCGTGTTTGCCCGTCTCACCGGAAAAGGGGGCCACGGTTCAATGCCGCACAACGCACTTGACCCGACGCCTGTCGCCTGTGAAGTCGTGCAGGCGATCCAGACGATGGTCACAAGACGTTTTGATGTGTTTGATCCAGTGGTGGCAACCGTCGGCCGAATCCAGTCGGGCACCACCAACAACGTGATTCCCGAATTCGCAGAGATGGAGATCACTCTGCGTTCACTGTCAGTACAAGCGCGCGAGCGCTTGGCAAAAGGGGTGGAGCAGTTGGTACGCCAGATCCCTGCCGCACATGACCTTGAGGTCACCTTTGAAATTGAAAAGGGTTACCCCCCGACGGTGAACCATGACAGCGGAGCGCAGGCAGTCGCGCGGGCGGCTAAAGCCGTGCTCGGTGAGGAGCAGTATCTGCAGATGCCCACACCCTGGATGGGGGCCGAGGATTTTTCCTACCTGCTCGAACGCTTTCCCGGCGCTTTTGTTTTTCTCGGCGCGGCGCCGCTGGACGGTGAACCCCAGGCCTGTCATTCGTCAAGAATGCGTCTTAACGAGGCGGCATTTCCCGCGGGTGTGGCGATGTATGCCGCCCTCGCACTGCAGGAACTTGCCGACAAGCCAATCTGAGACCGCTTGGGTTTTGTCCCGAGCTCGGGCCGAGACCCGCCGGGGACATGACATTTCCATGAAGGATTGTTGACTGTTGCTCCAAGGCGCGCTGTAATGACCCAAGGCTGAAAATGCAGAGCACCTAGAGTCTAGAAGACCAAAGACGGATGCTTGAAATGTAATGAGCGTGAATCGCTTAAGCCACAACATAAACCGGGCATAGTCGATGCGGTCTCCCAGAATCGATGCTCTGGTCCTTGCTGCAGGGCGCTCGCTTCGAGCAGGAGGCCCCAATAAACTTTTACTCTCCTGGCAGGATAAAGCGGTTGTTGCGCACGCCGTCGATGCCGCGCTGGCGTCGCGGGTCAGCGCTGTTCATGTGGTGACGGGCCACGAACCTGCCCCCCTGCAGGAGGTGCTGAAGGGGCGGGACGTCAACTGGATTCACAATCCGAAATACCACAGCGGCATCAGCACCTCCATCAGCGCAGGTGTGACTCAGTTGCCTGATCAACTCGATGGCATGGTGCTCTGTCTTGGCGACATGCCGTGGGTGAGCGACCGACAGATCAACCGCTTGATCGATGGCTTCCGTCCGGACGCGGTCCGCGTTGCCTGCTTTGGCAAGCGCCGGGGACACCCAGCGCTCTTCCCCCGCGCCTGGTTTGGCAAACTGCTTGCCTTAACGGGAGATGATCTCGCGCGATGCCTTTTTGATCATCTTGCCTCAGCCGTTGTCGAAGTGCCCATGGCAAATGATGCGGTCCTGCGGGATGTTGATTACGAAGAGGACCTGATGCCAACGCCAGTTGGTATGATTGCGCAATAATCAATTACGTGGCGGTGTTGATCGCCGACGGCCTATTTCAAGATGAAGGACCTCAAACTCATATTCAAGAACTTCGAAAAGACCTTAAGAAACTCTGTCTGGTTCGATGACGGTTGGGAAATCTATAACCGGGGCGTCTATCTCCAGCTTTACAAAAGTAACTGGTACAACCAGAACCAAGGGGGAGTGCATTTCGAAACCTATATCGAAGCACCCCAGATAAAGAAAAAAAGTTTCCCGATCTGTTTCCATGCTGAGGAAGAGTGCCCCGCTCAGCAGACCTTTATCAGCCGATTCCTTGATTCCCATGGCGACGAGATCAGGGGTTGGAAGGGCTATCGGGTACAGGGGGACGGTTACCGTGTCTGCCAGCGCGAGCTGCCGCTCAACACCAAGAATTTGGAACAGCGTCTCGTTGAAGAGTTCAACCGGCTACGCCAGCTCGAGACTGGTATAGATCAAGCCCTGCAGGACATCCAGGGCTGAGCTATCCCCAAGTTTCCCCTTAAATTAAACGCTTTTCGGACATTACGTGGGATCCCCTAAGAGCCCCTGTATCGATATTTGTGATTTCCGCGGCCCGAAAGGGTGGTGTTTGGGCTGCGCACGCACCCGTGAGGAATGCCGAAAGTGGAAGGCGATGAAGCCCTACGCTCAGACTTTGCTGATTAAGGAACTCGGGAGAAGAAAAAAGAAATTGGCGATTCAACAGCGCTAATCCCCAATTTCGCTGACGGGGGCGGCAGTTTGCAGAAAATAAAGCTATCTTTAGCCGGAATCAAACTGAAAACGCAAAAATCTCACTGTAATTCATTGAAATTATCCCTTTGACAATATGTTATAATATAACATTATCAGGGGATTGATTTTTCTTATCCGTGGGATAACGAGATAGTCTTGGAGAAATCATTTCTCCGCGGTATGTTGTTTCTACTTACTAATTTGGAGGCGTATTTCTAATGTCTAACCGCGAAAATATTATGCGGCACCTCAATATTGTCGGCCAGTTGCAGCCGGCGCTACACCAGCCACAGCACGCTCCAACTGGCGACATGATCGATAACGCCCACTTTCGGGCGTATACGCGCGCTTCTCACGATGTTGGAGGTGAGGCGGACATTCCGATTACTTGGGAAGAGAAAGAAGAGGAGATCTGGGAGCACAACACTTTTGTCACCTGTGAAGTCCTTGCCTGGCGTGGCGTCTGGAACGCTGAAGAGCGTAGGCGCCGCCAGAACGTCGATGTTGGACAGACGATATATCTTGGCTTGCCCTACTACGGACGTTGGTTGATGACAATCGCGCTGATCCTTGTCGATAAGCAACATGTGAAACTGACAGAACTGATAGATAAGGTCGAGGAAGTTAAGCAGCGCGCAAGGAAACAGGACGGTCAACTTTATGATGCGAAGGGGCACGATTTATGAGCAAGAGTCACCACGTAGAAAAGGCCACTGGGGTCGGTGATCCACAGTGCTTCAAAGGGGAAGCGCCCCCACCGAAGTTCAATGTGGGCGACAAGGTACGGATCCGTAACCTGCCGGATATCTTTTATACACGTTCTCAGATGTACCTACGAGAAGCCGAGGCCACGGTCGTGAAACTGGTCTACGAAAGTCCGCCGGCAGAAGACGAAGCTTGGGATAACACCGATAGCCCAGAGTGGTTCTATAGCCTTCTTTTCAAGCAGACCGATCTTTGGCCGGATTACCCGAAGAGATTCGAGGCGGATACTCTGGAGACAGAACTTTCCGAGCGATGGCTGGAAGGACTCTAAGGTCGATAAGAAGACAATTAATTATCAGGAAGTGAAACGAGGAAAACGGCATGTCAAATTCAGATAACCACGACCATAAAGCCGCTCCTATGGTGGATGAGATCAGTGACTTCGAGGCGCTGGAAGTTGCGGTCCGCGAACTCTGTATAGAAAAAGGACTGTTCACCCAAGATGACCATAACGAGTGGACGGAGTATATGCATACACTGGGTCCGCTCCCAGCAGCAAGGCTGGTTGCGAAAGCATGGCTAGATGACGATTACAAACAGTTGTGCATCGATGACCCGGTCAAGGCGAGCCTAGAAGTCGGCATTGACTGGGTCACCAGTATGCCCTCCAACTTTGGTACCCCAAGCGATTATTGCAACCCGAGAATTCTGGTTGATGCTCCGAAACTGAAACACGTAGTGGTTTGCACGCTGTGTTCGTGTTACCCAAGACCGATTTTGGGTCAGTCGCCGGAGTGGTATCGGACACCGAACTACCGCCGCAGAATGGTACGGTGGCCCCGGCAGGTCTTGTCAGAGTTCGGTCTGCAGCTACCCGAAGATGTTGAGATCCGGGTTGCAGACTCCAATCAGAAAACTCGCTACGTGGTTATGCCCGTGCGGCCTGAAGGGACCGACGGCTGGAGTGAGGATCAGTTGGCAGAAATCGTCACCAGGGATTGCCTGATTGGCGTTGCACAGCCACATCCTGACCGGAAGGTTGACGACAAACGACCTGTCATCCCCGCAATTCACCCCTACGGCCACTAGAGATTACCGATGACCAAACCTATCCCTTTACTGGAGAAGATCGGGAAGGAAGGCCGGGTCTGGGGAGACCTTTGTGATCAATATGGAGTGGATAACCCAGATCCACCGTGGCGTGTCCTATTGGAAAGTACGTGTGAGGTGCTGAACGAAGGATCATGTGTGCTGCCTTCACTTGAGAGAAGAGACGAGGAAGACGACTTGGTCGATTCGCACTACCAACACATTCCACACCCTGAACGGCAGTTGCTGGCACTTGCTCACTCAATGATTCTCCGGGGAGTCATTACGGAAGAGGATCTTGAAAAACACGTGAAGACTGTGACAGCACGACTGAATGCAGCGTAGCAAATGTCGAATATGAATGCGATGTAGCGGCGATAAAGAGACAACGAGTTGTAGGGAGATTTTTATAAGCACTTAGCTTTAAGTACTAAGACTATATTTAACGGAGGAGCAAGCGTGGACATGAAAAAACAGTTATCGCAGGAAGGCAAGTTTCTCGCCGCGAAGGCAAAATCGCAGGCGATTGAAAATGACATTTTGGACGAGGAAGAGGCCCAGTTTGTAGACGGCGGACCCGTTGATGAAAACGGCCTCCCGTTGAATGCCAAGAATTTTGGAGACGTCATTGATGATCCGTTCCTTAAAATAAATTCGGATCCGCTGTTTGGTGGTTTTCTTGGGACGGGAATTAGTCGACGCTCGGTGCTTCAGACTGGTGCTGCACTGGCAGGTGCTGGCCTTGGCCTCGGCAGCATGCCCGCTTTCGGCAAAAAGGCATTCGACCCTGTCGTCAACATCTGCTACATCCCGATCACGGATGCGGCAGCGCTCTTGGTCGCGCATGAACTGGGCTTCTTCAAAGAAGAGGGAATCGAGTCCAAGCGCCCAACCCTGATAAGAGGATGGTCTCCGCTTGTTGAGGCGTTCGCGGCCCACAAGTTCAACCTGACCCATATGCTCATCCCGATTCCGGTCTGGATGCGGTACAACAACAAGTTTCCTGTGAAGATTACGGCCTGGGACCACAGCAACGGTTCGGCAATTGTGGTCAATCCGGAAATCAAGACACCCGCAGACTTCGGGGGTAAGCAGTTTGCCGTTCCTTACTGGTATTCGATTCATAACATCGTTTCCCAGAAGATCATGAAGGAAGCAGGGATCACACCTGTGATCCGGGCGCAGGATGCGGCCTTGGCACCTAATGAATGTAACTTCCAGGTGCTGGCGCCGCCCGATATGCCACCCGCACTGGCTGCCAAGAAGATCGACGGATACTGTGTTGCCGAGCCGTTCAACGCGCTCGGTGAGATCAAAGCCGGCGGTAAGGTGTTGAGATTTACCGGTGACGTATGGAAAGGGCATCCCTGCTGTGTCGTGGTCATGCATGAAGATGATGCAATGGATCCCGACCGCGCGGCATGGGCCCAAGGTGTGCACAATGCTGTGGTTAAGGCCCAGCTTTACACCGGGTCAAACCGCAAGGAAATCGCACAGCTGCTGTCACGCGAGGGTAAGAAGTACTATCCCTTCCCAAGCAAGGTAGTGGAGCGCGCGATGATGTTCTACGATCCGGCGTACTACAACAATCCAGCCGCGATTCGTCATACTGATTGGGGACAGAACAGGATCGATTTCCAGGCGTGGCCTTATCCGTCTGCAACGAGGCTGGTCGTTAATGAGCTTAAAAACGAAACACTGGTTACAGGTGATCGAACCTTCCTTGACACCCTGGATCCGGAGTTTGTCATCAACGATTTGGTGCAGTACGAATATGTAAGAAACGCGCTACTGGCTAATCCGACATGGAAAAACGATCCGAGCGTGCCGCAAGGAGATAACCCCTTCGAGCGCGAAGAGATTCTGGAGATTTAACCTATTGCAACGGCAAGCCCCCGGAAGACTCCGGGGGCTCCATCGCATTTTTCGCCGCGCACTCGTTCGGTATCTTGCCTCAACTTCCTGGGGTAGCCGGTGTGACACTTGAGTCCCGGCAGTTGGACTAGTTTGGCTCTGCATAACGTCCTGTCGCGAGAGATTTAGAGGGGATCAGATTTGCTACAGCTCAGATGCCCACAAAACCTACTTTTCGAGCTTACAGCACTAAATTTTGGCTCGAGTGTTCGGTCTGATATTAGAGAAATGTTCAAAGTGCGCGTTTGCGATTGATTTTTCCTATAAAGCTCATCCGTTTTTCATCTCGTAATCGACCACTACAAACCATCCTTGTCTCGTAGACTCTTCGTGTCGAGATGCGCTTCATGTTTTGGACGATTTTTGGTAGAGAGATATGAAGTACAAGAATTTCACCGACCCAACGTATCCTTTCGGATGCACTGATCAGGTAGCGTGATGACAAATAAACTTTCAATTGTTTGTGTTTCTGGGACACTAGAGAAACTGCAGATGGCCTCAATGGTTGCGTCGGTTGCTGCAGCAAGCGGTGACGAGGTCACTGTGTTTTTCTCGATGAACGCGTTGCAGTATTTCACAAAGGACAACGCTGAATTGGCGGCGCCAGAGGAAGGTGAGTTTGGCCGGCTAATTGAAACAGAGGGTGTGCCCGCTTTTCGTAAACTGTTTGAGCAGGCGGCGGACCTGGGGGATGCCAGACTGCTGGCGTGTTCGATGGCGCTGGATCTCATGAAAATCACTCCGGAAGACCTGACCCTTGAGTTCGGTCCAGCTACCGGGCTTACCGCTTTTCTGTCTGACGCAGAAGACGGCAGACTTCTTTCTTTTTAACCCTATTGAGGCCGAGTCCACTAGTCAGGAGATAAATTATGTCGGAAACCAAAGTCGTTGATGCGCGAAATACCTTTTGCCCGGGGCCTTTGATGGAGTTGATTTCCTTCATGAAGCGCGCAGAGGTCGGTGATCAGCTGGAGTTACTCTCGACTGATGAAGGTTCGGCGAATGATGTGCCCCAGTGGATAGCTAAGGTGGGCCATGAACTTGTCAGCAGCGAAAAGGTCGAGGATATATGGCACATTACCGTAAAGAAGATAAAGTAAGCTAGAACAGGGTTTAATGTTCGTGATTCTGGAGTCAGGTCAATGAAGATTTTATTTGTCGGCGGGGGCATGGGCGGCACTATCGCTGCCAATAACGTGGCAAGGCGACTCTCCCGGGAAATGAGAGAAGGGAAGGTCGAGATCACCATGCTGTCTGCGACTGATCAGCACTGGTACCAACCCGGTTTGTTGTATGTTGCCTTCGGGAAAATGGGAATGAACGATATCGTCCGGGAGCAGTCCAGCCTGCTTGAACCCGGTATTCAGTTTTTTGTGGATCCCGTCGAAGAATTTGAACTGGCGCATAATAAGGTCAGAACTAAAGGTGGCGTGGTCCACGACTACGACATGCTGGTGATTGCTACAGGCTGTGAAGCCGTCTATGACGAGGTGCCTGGTCTCGAGGAAGTTTCGGAGACCCCGTATACCCGAGAGGGCGCGACTCGTATGTTCAAGCGCCTGCGCGATTTCGAAGGCGGCAAAGTCGCGGTGGTAGTTGGTGTCCCGCACAAGTGCCCGATCGCCCCAATCGAAATTACCTTCATGCTTCATGAGTTTTTCGAAAAGCGCGGTATCCGAGACAAGGTCGAACTGCAATACACCTACCCGATCGCTCGGATCCATAATATTGAGAACATTGCAAAGTGGGCGGTTCCTGAGTTCGAAAGAATGGAGGTCGACTACGAAACTTTCTTCAATATGAAGGAGGTCGACGTCGAGAACAGGATCGTGCATAGCGAAGAAGGGACTGAAAAAGAGTTTGACCTTCTGGTCGCCGTTCCTCCGCATCGGGGCATGAAGGTGATCGAGGAAAATAAACTTGGAGAAGGCGGCTGGATCCCAACAGATCGCTATTCGCTGCAGATGGACGGCCAGGATAATGTTTTTGTGCTGGGTGATACCAGTAATCTTCCCATCAGTAAAACCGGCTCCACTGCGCACTTTCAGAGCGAAGTCATTGGTGAGAATATTGCTTCGATTTTCCGCACGGGCTCGGCGACTCGTGAGTACGACGGGAAGGTCTATTGCTTTATCGAGGCCGATCAGAATCGTGCAACAAATGCTTGTTTCAACTACATCGATCCCCCTGAGATCAAGGCGCCAACCAAGTCCATGCACATGCTGAAGATGTCCTACAACCAGTGGTACTGGTCTTCCGCTCGCGGTCTGCTCTGATCATTGCTTGAGCCCCATGCCCGTACCCCAGATCTGAAATTACGATGACTAACCCAGATACTCCAGCTTCCTCGAGCCAACCCCAGGACCTCGCCAAACTTATCGAACTGGCTGCAGCCATCTCGTCTGCGCAGGATGCGATGACCGATGATATTGTCACCCGTCTCGCCAGTGCTATGGGGGAAGGCATGATTCTGATGGATCGGCTTACTCGAAATCAGGGCCTGATGTCGCTGCTGCAGGCGCTCAATCAACCCGCTGTTCAGGATAGCCTTGAGTGTCTTGCCGAGGCGCTGCGTTCGGGATCGGTAATGGAGGCGGTAAGTGCGAAGACACCGAAAACTGGCGGCTATGGCGGACTATTGCGGATGGCAAAAGATCCCGACGTCCAGGATGCTATTTATACGCTGGCGAGAGTAGTTAAGGGAATGAACCCAGGCGGCGATCCGAAGAACTGATACCCGCTTTGGGCTGTCGGTGCTTTGCCTATTCTGGAGTTGGAATCAATCCGGGATGATCTTCAGGCCTGTGTCCCGGAGCACTCCAGAGAAATCTCCGATCAACCTCGCGGATACTGATGTCATTGATGCTGGCCTCGCGTCTTCGCATCAGGCCTTCATCAGAGAACTCCCAGAGCTCATTGCCATATGACCGGTACCAATTGCCATCTTCATCATGCCACTCATACTGGAAGCGGACCCCGATTCGATTGTCCGAAAATGCCCAGAGTTCTTTGATGAGTCGGTAATCAAGCTCCCGTTGCCACTTGCGAGTTAAAAATTCGACGATCGCACCTCGCCCTTGAAAATGGTCCGAACGGTTTCTCCACACGCTGTCTTCCGTGTACGCAAGACTGACTTTTTCAGGGTCACGGGTGTTCCAGGCATTCTCTGCCATGCGCACCTTCTGGGCTGCAATAGATCGATCAAAAGGTGGCTTTAGGTCGGTCGGTTTCATGGCTGGTTTTCCTCGAAATTCAGGAATCGTCTTTAAAGTCAGAGTATCATGAAGCGGCCAGATAAACGCGTCAAAGGAAGCCCCATCCAAGATGATTTGATTATCGACAGGGTAAGAAGATCGGATCCAAAGCTTGCATGACCGTAAATGACCATGTTCTGGGCGTGTGTTCTCGGTTGAATCGGCAGGGTCTGAAAGTGGCGTACACCAAAGCCGGTTCGAACGGGCAGCGCAGATATTGCACCGTCTCGGAGAGCTCCATCTGGAGGGCGTCAGCCCGTATCTGGACAGCGCTTTCCCGAACATTATCTTCTCAGAAGATTCTTTTGACGCAACGAAACTACAATCGCTTGGAGAAGAAATAAGAAGTATCTGCTAGCGGGCATTTAGTGAGAATCTGGAATGGCACCTGAACATCTTCGGGAATCAGTGCCTAATCCAGTGATTCACATAACGGGCGATGCGTTTTATCTAGTGTCCCAGGTATTTGATGAATTCGAAAATCAGTTACCGCTTGTTCGAACCTATTGATGACCACCCAAGGAGAAACCAATGAATAAAGAAGCAATGAAAGATCAAATAAAAGAAGCCAAACTGGAAAAGCAGTTGTCGTGGCAGCAGATTGCTGAGACGACATCGATGTCAACCGAGTTTGTAGTTTCGGCATGTCTCGGTATGAATCATCTGGAAAAAGCGGATGCCGATGCGGTGGCCGCATGTCTTGGACTGCCGAACGAAGTATCGATTGCTCTGCAGCAATATCCCAACAAGAAGTGGGAGCAGACAGTGCCGACAGACCCCGCAATTTATCGGCTTTATGAAATTGTCGGGGTCTACGGTGAAACGATAAAAGAGTTAATTCACGAAGAATTCGGAGATGGGATAATGTCTGCTGTCGATTTCAACATGACGTTGTCCCGGGAGAAGAGTGAAAAAGGAGATCGCGTTCACTTGAGCTTGAGCGGCAAGTATCTGCAATACAGTTCTTGGTGAAAGCGCTTAGTCAGACGGATTTTCAAGAATATCCTTGACATCGATTACCCTTGCGCACCATGGATGCAAAAACCAAAAGCGTCTTCCTGGATTCAATTTTGTATGTAGTGGTTGGCGCCACAATTGGATCAGTGATGGCGCTTGCGGCTGGGTCGTTTCTTTATGTTGCAGAATTCTTGAGTGCGTTTTCTGATCCTTCGGAAAACCTAATAAGTGATCAGTGGTCGCGCTTCGTACCGCTGGTCTTTATGGTGGTTGCCGCATGCTTGATTCTGGTGCTGAGACGAACGCTGGGCCTCAAGCGGTTTCACTCGCCGGGTGAGACCATTGCAGCAGTACAGTCGGAACGACCCATTGATATCAAGGCGGGCCTTGCCTCCACTCTTGCAGCCTTGATCTCGGTCGGCGGCGGTGCATCGGTCGGACAATACGGGCCCCTAATGCATTTTGGCGGTACCGTGGGTGCTGCCGTTGCGAAAACTATCAAAACCAGAATTCCCCGTGAGATCTGGATTAGTTGCGGCGTAGCAGGGGCAATTGCTGCGGGCTTTGGAGTGCCCCTCGCGGCGATTGTCTTCAGTCATGAGGTCGTCCTGAGACGTTTTTCGGTGTCGGCGATCACGCCGATCTCAATTTGCGCCATCACTGCGGCGATATTATCGGATCAGTTTAATTTCGGCGGTAGACCCTACTTCGATGGACTGGTTGATGATCTCACGATTGAGTTTTTGCCATTGATCATACTGAGTGCACCAGTTTTCGCGATTACAGCTGTGGTGTTCATGAGCCTGCTGGGAAAGACAATGGATAAGGTTGACCAACTGGCTAATGCGCCGGCGTGGCCCTTGATGCTTGCTGCACTTTTCTGCGGAGTTGTGGGACTTTGGGTACCGGGGGCGCTAGGTCTTGGACTCGATGTCATCCCGGATTTTCTCACCAATAATCTGCCGATTGCTGCGGTGGTCATTCTGGTGATTACCAAACTGGTACTTACCATTGCCTGTGTGGGTACTGGGATACACGGGGGAATCTATCTGCCCTCGCTCTTTATGGGTGCGGGCGTAGGAAGTCTCCTGGGTAAGCTTGCGGCCACTATGGGGATGGCGAGTGGAGCGGGCCTTAGTCTCGCAGGAATGGCGGCTGTCGCGGCTGCTGTCTTTGGCGCGCCGATTTCCACGGTACTGATCATTTTTGAGTTCACACGTTCATACGAGGCAGCACTGCTCTCAATCGTCGCGGTCACGATCTGTACCTTGATCTCGCATCAACTCTATGCTCCGTCTTTTTTCGACAGACCTAGTAAAGACTGAGTCTGATCGGGCCCTCGTCTAGGGGTCAGTGTTTGCGGTCTGGCGTGAACGCGTCCGGGAGTTTCCAAAGCAGGGCGAGCCGGAGAAAAGCATCAGTTGCCCGGCTCCGGTACGCCGCCTTCCGGATAATGATCGTAGCCGTGTGGGTGGGCAGCGCGGGCTCGACCGGGATTGCAACCAGGTCATCCACGGAGGCGACGATCGAGCCCGGTAAAATAGTCCTGAAGCCTCCACGCTTGACCATCTCGATGAGAAAACCCAGCGAGTTCGCTTCCAGGGTGACCCTTGGGCTCAGACCGTGGGACGCGAAGTAGGCATCAATCTGCCTGCGCATCTCAAAGTGGGTTTCCAGTAAAGCCAACGGGTGTTTTGTCAACTCGATCAGTGGGTCCTGATGAGGGCTTTCTTCGTTCGTGTTTACGACCTTGCTTGATGCCAGAACGAGAGAATCCTTGCTCAGCGTCATCGTCTCAAGTTCGTCACGCCCTGTTGTCAGCGACGTCTGGTTGCTGAACATGACGCCCACGTTGGCACTATCCTGGAGTACGGCCTCCTCGACTTGGTGCTGCGTCATCTCTTTAATGTCGAGAGAAATGTTGGGATGCTGACTGACAAACTCCTGAATCAGGCTTACTGTGAGATAGTCTGTAATGGGCGTCAGCGCAAGGGAGACACTGCCACGTGAAAGATCGCTTAGGTCATCCAGCGCGTCGGAGGCCGCATTGATTTCAGCTAGCGCCCGCTCCACATGGCGGACATAAAGTTCCCCGGCGTCTGTCAGGTGCACATTTCGTCCCGAGCGTTCCAAGAGTTGCACCCCAACCTGCTCTTCCAGCTGTTTGATCTGCTGAGACAGGGCGGGTTGGGAGACAAAGAGGGATTCCGCAGCCCGCGTAAAACTCGAGCACTCCGCAACTGCCAGAAGGTACTTCAACGATCTTGGAAAAATAGCGGTACGGTTCATCTTTTATATAATTAATTTAGGCTGGTTTCTTGATCAATCGACCCTACCGATAATCGATAGGAAATTCCTATTCCGTGGATAACGAGATCGTCTTCACCAGAATCAGAAGATCGTTTAATGTGCGAGTATCTTATTAAATGTGGCAAGTATGTCAGTTACTTCTTATACTAGATTCAAATAAAAATAAAACGTCTTATAAGAAAACGTTATTTAAAATATTTTTTGTATAAGGTTTACTTTTATAAAAAATAAAAACTGAAGTAGTTTTAGCTTTCGTTGCGTCCGTCTAGCCGGGGCGTACGATCGTTTTTCACAGAAAAAGCAGAACAGGAGGAAGGATGAGCAGAAGTGGCGTACAGATCTCTGTTCAGGATTTAACCCATCGGTATTCGTCCCGCGGGCCGGTGACGTTTGATCAGGTCAATCTGGAGTCCACACCGGGAGAGGTTCTCGCCATCATTGGCCGGTCAGGCTGCGGCAAGTCCACGCTGCTCCACATTATGGCCGGATTGTTGGCGCCGAGCTCTGGCAGCATTCGACTGAACGATGTCGAGATTAAAGAGCCCTCTCCGAAATGGGTCATGATGTTCCAGGCGCCGCATCTTTTTCCGTGGATGCAGGTCAGTCAGAACGTCGGGATCGGACTGAAGTTTGCCAGTTTTGCAGAGGACAAGATTCGCGAGCGGGTAGAAAAAACCATTAAGCTTGTCGACCTAGAAGAGTTTGCCGAGTCGAATGTGCAAGATCTTTCAGGAGGACAGCAGCAGCGTGTCGCGCTGGCACGCTCGCTTGTCATGGAGCCGGAAATGCTGCTGCTTGATGAACCGTTCTCTGCCCTAGATGCGTTCACTCGTGCTTCCCTGCAAAAAGACGTGCGTTCTATCGCCAAGAGCATGGGTATCAATCTGGTGATTGTTACCCACAGTATCGATGAGGCAGTTTTGATGGCGGATCGGGCGGTGATCATGGCGGGCTCTCCCGGCAAGATCAAGGAAGAGATTCTGGTCGAGTTGCCAGAGGAGAGGACTGCACAGGATCCAGAAGTTCAGAGGATCCGGGCACATCTCATGGAGACCTTCCGCCAGGCCTCCACCGAGACCCACTGACCGCAGCGGGTTTTCCTCGTTCATCCCCGGATCAGGATCAGAAACGTGTCAGGTGTAATGGCTCCGAGTAGGCACAAACACAGATCAAACCGTTTGACTAAGGCATCGTTTATCTAGATATGGCCGCTGAGATCAATCCCAATCAGGCACCTGCAGCAGCCTACGAAGTGCTCGTGATGCTGTTGCGCCGGGTGTTGTTCAGCGCGCTGGGTCTTGGGGTTCTCTTTGCCCTTTGGTGGTTTGGCGGCTGGTTGCTCGAAAGCAACCCCGCGACCATGAGTTTTGCAGATTTTGGGCCGTTCCCAACTTTCGACGCAGTGCCTTACATGGTTCAGTCCGGGACATTGCTGGACGCAAGTCAGGCGAGTGGATATCGCCTCGGCATAGGTCTGTTGCTTGCCATTATCACGGGAGTTCCTATTGGCATCCTCATGGGCAGAAGTAACGTTTTTCGCAAACTGAGCAACACGCCCTTTCAGTTTCTGCGGATGGTCAGCCCTTTGTCTTGGGAGCCGATCGCAGTGATCGCCATGCCCACGTGGGACCAGGCCATTATCTTCCTGATCTCGATGGCTGCGGTGTGGCCGGTGGCATTTGCCACTGCGGCTGGACTCGCCAAGTTGGATCCCGCGTGGTTCAAAGTCGCCCGCAACCTCGGTGCCAGTTGGTGGAACATCCTGAAGGAGATTATTCTTCCCGCCATTGCCTTTGACGTGTTGACGGGTATCAGGCTCGCGCTGGGTGTCGCCTGGATTGTTATTGTTCCCGCAGAGTTTCTGGGGATCACATCGGGCCTGGGTTACACGATCCAGGACTCTCGTGAGAACCTGATGTATGCCGACCTTGCGGTCACGATTCTCGTGATCGGATTTATTGGATTTATTATGGATGGCATATGCCTAGCCTTGATCAAACGATTCAGTTGGCACCGTGGCTAGCGAACCCTAAGCGATACGATGATCAATAAAGCACAAGAGTCCGGATTCGTCGCCAGAACATGGCTGATCGATCATATCGCGTACCCTGCGGTTGGCTTTGCGATTCTGATAGGCCTTTGGGCCATTGGTGGCTGGTTTCTAGAGAATAACCCCGCGACCAGCAGTTTTGTGAAGTTCGGTTTAGTGCCGACGATGCAGGCGGTACCCGGCCTGGTTTCTTCTGGATACGTTACCGAGCACGTGATTGCAAGCGGATATCGTCTTGCGATTGGTCTTTTTCTCGCAATCCTGATCGGTGTCCCGATCGGGATTTCGCTCGGCCTCAGCAAGATTACCGAGCAGATTACCAATGAACCATTCCAGTTGCTCAGGATGGTCAGCCCTCTGTCCTGGATGCCAGTGGTGGTGTTCGTGTTTCCCAAGTGGGATCAGGCCATAATCTTTCTCATCGCTGTGGCAGCAATCTGGCCGGTAATTTATGCGACAGCGGCGGGGCTCAAGAAGGTGGATCCGGCGTGGTTCAAGGTTTCCAGGAACCTTGGAGCGAATTTCTACAAGATGCTCGCACAGGTAATTTTTCCTGCGATTGCTTTTGATATCTTTACCGGAATCCGCCTGGCGCTTGGTATCGCTTGGGTAGTGCTTGTGCCTGCAGAACTGCTGGGGGTAAGTTCTGGCCTTGGATACGCGATCAAGGACGCGCGCGAAACCCTTGCTTATGACCACCTGACAGCGATCGTTGTCGTTATCGGCATTATGGGGTTCACCCTGGACGCCATAATTGGTGTTCTGGTGAGAAAGTACAGCTGGCAAAATCAGGCTTAGGTGGCGACGCCTGGTTGTGGGCAGTGAGCAGGTAATCTGAAGATGAGAAGTGATTACTTGCTGGCGCTTGTGGTGATGGATCTTGTCATCTGGACACTTCCTGGATTTCCCGGTCGTGGGGCTCTGGTGCAGAATGCTTTCGTCGGTGTTGCCCCGACTGTCTAGCGAGTGGTACCGCCTCGGTAAACGTGCCGGCGGCAACCATACCGTTAGGGTCTCCTTGAGTAGCAATGACCATCGCGATCTGACCTACGATGGCAATGTCATCGCCGACAAGATCAACGTCCAGGTCGACTGAAAATCGCAAGAGCCCGCCCCTGCTGATCCCGGGATTGAGATCAGACGAGGGCGGTGCCTGGTTGCCGGGTTACCGGCAAGGGGACGGCAGAGCCGCCCCCAATGCTTGCCGTCAGTACCGGCCGCCTCCGCCTCCACCGCGACGGGGTTTATCTTCGCGCGGCCGCGCTTCGTTGACACGAAGTGCTCGGCCACTGATTTCTCGGTCGTTAAGTTCATCGATGGCTTTTTGCCCAGCATCGTTACCCGACATCTCGACAAAACCAAAACCTTTTGATTGACCTGTATCACGGTCCATGATCAGTTTGGCGCTGCTGACATCGCCAAACTCAGTGAACAGTGCGCGAAGGTCGTCCTCGGTAACGCTGTAGGAAAGATTCCCAACATAGATATTCATAAAATTCTCGTGTGATTAATAGTTCGCTGTCATTACCGGATTAGATCGGCATGTTGCGAGTAAGGAATGAATGGAATTAAAACGGAAGTCGAAGCGGCTAGATTACGTCTTTGCGGGCGTTCTGCAGATTTACAGGCAACCGTTTGTTGCCATTCAGTTTAGGGACCAAGGGCCCTGTGAGCCAACACTAACCGAGTAAAAACCATAAATCAATTAATATTTATAGTTATAAATGGGTTTTTTGGAATATTTCAGCACTTTCGAGACAGATCTGATCTGCAATTCACGTTTGATTGGGGCTGTTTGGCGATAATGGTGATCCGGTTGAAAAAAAGAACAGATGACCCGCGTTACCGATCAAAGCAGTTACCGGCGCAGACGCTTTATTGCAGGCGCTCTTGGGCTCGGTGCGTTCGGTGCGTTTTCGGCGCTGCGTTATGGCGATAACGTATCCGTTGCCAACCAAACCGGTCAGGACTTAACGTCCAAAAGCGACGGCGACATCCTTCTCTTTGAGGACACGGGCGAGCGCCTGACCACCAAGCACGCGGCTACTCACTACAACAATGCCTATGAATTCGGGTGGGACAAGACCGACCCTTATCAGAAGTCCGGCGGCTTTGAACTGAAGCCCTGGCAGGTCACATTTGATGGCCTGTGTGCAAAACCCGGCACCTTTGATCTCGATGACCTCATGGGAATGCCGTTCAGTCATCTCGAAGAGCGGGTTTATGATTTTCGCTGCGTTGAGGCGTGGTCGATGGCCATCCCTTATAACGGCCGCCCCTTACGCGACATCCTTCAGGTCGTCGAGCCGCTCGCCTCGGCCCGCTATGTCGCATTCACCAGCGTGCTACGGCCTGAACAGATGCCGGGCCAGGCATCGGCATTCAGTACCCTGGATTGGCCTTACATTGAAGCGCTGACCATCGAAGAAGCGATGCATCCACTGACCTTCGCTACCTTCGGGGTGTACGGCGATCAGACTCTACCCCAGAACGGCATGCCGTTTCGGGTCACGGTGCCCTGGAAGTATGGTTTCAAGTCGCCCAAGTTCATCGTGCGCATGACCTTCACCGAAACCCGCCCCGAGGCTACTTGGCATCTGGAAAACCCGCGCGAATACGGCTGGTACAGCAATGTTTATCCCGACATCTCGCATCCGCGCTGGAGCCAGGCAACCGAGCGGAGGATATGGAGCGAGGGCGAGGTCGAACGGATTCCCTCACGCCTCTACAACGGTTACGCCGATGAGGTGGCACACCTTTATCCGGGTGACCGCCAGCAGTACCGTTGATCCGTACGCTGGTGCATCTGACGCTGGCCGTTCCGCCTTTCGTTTTGGGCCTCGCGTGGCAGCGCCAGGCGCTCGGGGTTGACCCACAGAAGGCCCTGATTCTCGAAAGCGGAATCTGGACTTTCAACATACTGCTGTTAGTGCTGGCGCTGCCGCTGGCGGCACGCTGGGCCGGGTGGCCCCAGTTGCTGCGGTATCGGCGTGCCGTCGGACTCTGGGTTTTCGCCTATGCCACGGCCCACTTCACCTTCTTTTTGTCTTTTTATCTTGGCTGGGATATTGCGCGTCTGGCCGAAGAAATCGCCGAGCGTCCGTATGTGTTGCTGGGTTTTGCGGCGTGGCTGGTGCTTATGCTGCTGGCGATGACTTCAACCCGCCGTGCGATGCGCTGGCTTGGGCGAAACTGGAAACGCCTGCACACGGGGGTGTACTTGGTGCTCGCTTTTGCGAGTGTGCACTACCTGCTGATGATTCGAAGCGAGTGGGCCTGGCCGGTCAGTTACGCGGTGATCGCACTGGTACTTTTGGTAGTGCGTCTGCGTCGGGTGATGCGGCCGCAGGGTTGATTGTCAGGTCAGACGCCCGCGCACCCGTTCGGTTGATTTGGGATCCAGAAAACCCCGCAGCGTGGCCTCGGTCTCAATCGCCATCGCACCTTCCAGGTCAGAGCCGGCGGATTCGCGCAGCACCTGCTTGAGATCCCGAACCGGGCCCTGTGGCAGTGCGGCGATCCGCGAGGCGAGTGCACGTGCCTGTGTGGTAACTTCATCGGGGGCCACAACCTGCCAGTCGAAACCGAGCGCCGGGACCTCTTTCGCCGTGTAACGCTCTCCCAGCAGAATCATCCGCCGGGCTCTTGCCATACCGATCTGCTGAGGCAGAAGGCGCGTCACGCCGCCGGTCACAAAGATCCCAAGCGAGACCTCGGGAAAGAAAAACTGCGCATCGTTTGCCATCACCACAAAGTCGCAGTTGATGGTCCATTCAAGACCGCCACCAACTGCCCAGCCATGAATGGCACCGACCACCATCTTGCGGTTAAGGCAGAGTGCCCGGGTGACATCCTGGATCCGCTCAATGTAAGCCCGGGTTTCAGCCGGAGTGCCCACCTGGCTGTCGAATTCCTTGAGGTCGTCGCCGGCACAAAACGCCCG
>MDTB01120787.1_pt1 | contig 25250 bp, 28 predicted proteins | sample 811161 | NCBI WGS metagenome assembly MDTB01 (sample SAMN05326650, study PRJNA326480) | marine metagenome | isolation source: seawater | place: Mediterranean Sea | collected 2009
CCTTTTTAATCTTTGCTTCTACTTCAGCTTGATAAGCATCATCTACAATATTAAAATCAAACTCACTAAAAGCATAAGATAATGCTTCACCTAATCCTCTTTCTAAAATAATACTTGATAATTTCATTATGCTCTTAGAATATCGTTAATAATACCGTGTACAACTGTTAATTGAGTTACTTTCTTTTTACCCTCATTTAAGGAAATAGGATTCATAAAAGCACCATGTGTAGACGGATTAGAAACGAAATCCCAACATACTAATTCAAAATCAGGTTGTACTTCTAAAGTACCCTCGTTAGTTTGTTGGACTGAGCCTGTACCTCTAGATGAGATACCTATTGTGTGTCCTGCTTTGATTATTTCTTTGACTATATTTCCGGAAGGAGTATTAAGTAACTCTACTTTACCCATTAAATCATCCCCATTCCAATATAAGTCTTTAACTATATGTGATGCATTCTTTAAAGATACGACTGGGGATTCAGGATGATCAAGTTCTCCATATGCATTACCGTTCTTTACGAACTCATCCATATATTTTTTAGCTTCTCTTACTAGTATATCTTTTTCGTATACTCTACCATTCTGGTTTTTAGCACCAGCTCTTTGCATTACTCCTTCTACTTCAAAGACTCCAGGTTTTAATTTGGATTCAGTAAGTATAGGATTAAACGGAGTTACATTTACTAATAATGCCATACTATATTATTTTTTTTCGTTCATTGGTTTAGAATAAACTATTTGTTTATCTTCTTCCGAAACTCTTTGTTGTCTGATCATATCTTCTTCTTCAGGAGATAATCTTCTAGTTTTAGGTAATGGTACTTTATCGTAAGATAATCTTTGGTTTGTAAGATCTTTTAAGAATGCGGCTTGTAAAGCAGGTGCTAAATATGAACCAGCTTTTTCGTATGCACTAGCTAATTTATCTCTATGTTTTAAAAAGTCACTTTCTAGAGCTTCTAATACTCCCATTAGTTCTTTTGCAGCTGCTTTAGTTTCAGTATTATACTCACCGTCCACATATCCTTGTAATCTACCTGTATATGCTTCAGCTAATATATCTTTAATAATAAACTTAAAGTTTTCTTTTAAAGCTCTTAACTTACTTTTATCTCTACCTTTAAATTTTGAAGGCTCTGATTCTATTTCTTTTTCTCCTCTTCTATTATATCCAGCTAATTCGTTTTTACCCATTGCTTTTTTAATAGCTTTATCTTTAGCTGCCATATAATCATCACCATCTATATCTCCATCTCCGTCGTGATCTTTTCCTTTCTTTTCTTTAATTTCTATTTCTTCAGAAGTTTCTTTTCTATCTGTGCTGCAATGACCTTCGCTTATATCTTTTAAAGTTTTATCAATAGCAATTTTAAAATCTCTCATAGCATCTAAAGCTTCTTTTCTATCACCAGCTTCCATTGCATCTAACATTCTACCTAAGTGTCTATTCTCTCTGTGGTAATTTACATCTTCGAAAGAAGAATATAATTGTTTTAATTGATCTGTTGGAGAATTAATTCTAATTCTTAGTCCTGCTCTTAGCATACCATCATAATCAAAATCACTAGACCACATATCTCCTAATTCATAAGATTTAGGATTAAAAGCATTTTGTTTACCGTAATCTTTAGCTTTAGCCATAAATTCGTCAGACATTTTTTCTTCTATGTCATCTTCTTTAAACATTACGACTTTTTTACCGGTAATAGGATCTTCTTCATCTGGTAGAGCATCTATATCTTTTACAGACATAGCTCCTATTCCAGGTTCTTTATCTAGTCCTCCTTTGGGCTCTTTTACTAATATACCATTAGCATCTGCAAAATCTTCAAATTCATCTGCAATATCTACTCCTCCTAATACGTCATTCCTATGAGTTCTTATAAAGTCCATTATATCTGATTGGTCTACTGAAGGATATTTTGCTTTAATAGTTTCAATACCTCTTTTAAGTATAGCTTTTAATCTTACATTAGAAGGTTGAGACATACTATTTAATGCATTAAGTATATTTTCTTTATTATTAATATAAAATTTGTAATCCATTCCCATATTAGTAGCATCATTTGCATTAATACTTCCTAACATATCTTCGAAGCTAATTTGAGCTCCAGCTTGTCTTGCTTTTATAAACTCGTTAAATATTCTTTCTGCGTAAGCATATATTTTATTTTTTACTGCTCCTTCATCTAATACTTCTTCTTTTAAATCTGCTTTTTTAAGTCCGTTAAATGAATCTTTATCATTACCTTTTTTATATTCAACAGGTTTATCATGCTTGTCTACTTTTTTACTTTCTCCAGCTATAAGATTTAAATAATATAATACGTCTTTTCTTAAATTTTTTATAGCTATTTTTTCACACTTATTTTTATCATCAGCAGATGCGGTTACAGAATCAATTCCTTTTTTCTCCAATTCATAATCGCAGCCTCTTTGTACTGCTTCTGGGGAGAACAGGTGGTCTTTTTCTTCATGTTTATCTTCAAAGAGCATACCTTTGTTTTTTAATATCTGAACTGTGTCTTTAAATCCGTTGTATTGTGTGATATACATTGGATAAAGTAGACGCATTTGTCTAGTAAATTCAGACTCTGCCATTAAGCCTTGCTTTACGGCCTTATGCTTTTCTGTTACTGTTATTTTTCTACTCATTGTTTAAATAATCTATAAGTTTCGTACTATACGGTCTTTTCTTTTTTTTTACTTTACTATAACCTATGGATTTAGCTTGTTTAGTAGCTCTGTTATCTCTACTGTTCTTACTAAAAGCATGAGGTGTTAAATAACTACCACCAGCACTGCCAGTAGTATTTGCTTCCTCTAATTCTTGCAACACTTCTTTAACTAATTCTTTAAGTTGACTTAACCTCATAGGTTCTTCAACTCTTTGATTAGATCATAATATTGCATTATGTTAACCAGATGTGTATCAGATACTTTTTCTTTTTTAGAAATAGGTATAATATTTTTTGCTACCTCTTCTAATTTAATCTTTATCACATCATCTTTAATACCAGGTATTAATTTTGTAACTGCCTTAGATATCTTACCTAATTCTTCGTTGATAACATTTCGTAAACGTGTGGTCGAGTTTACTGATGTAATAAACTCTCTTAAAATATTTTTATGTTCAGGTGAAAAATCTTTATACCTGTCATTAAATTTTTCTAACAATATCTTAAATGTAAGTAATTTTAAATCTTTATCATATTTAGCAAATTCTTGTATTACTGAATCTTCTACGTCAGCTTTATTTACTATATCTGATGTGAGATGTTCTAAGATAGTTGTTCTGTTATTTACTAAGTAGTCCGGGTCTACTAGTTGATCGTTATTTTGTGCTTCTAATAAACAGTATAGAGCTGCTAAAGGTTTATAATCTGTTACTTGAATATTAAAAAATTCTTCAATATTATAGCTTTTTTTAATTTCTGCTATAAGATGGTATTTTTGTTTTTTTAATGTTTCTTGATTGAGTTTTCTAGATATCTCTGTTATAGTCGATACTATGTTAGATGCTTTTTGAGTTGATACGTTTTTATTTCTTAAAATAAATTCGTATAATTTAAACTCTTTTGCTAAAGTTGTTTTACCTGTGTAGAATTTTTTAATTATTCCTACAGCAGAGGAATCTTTTTTGGATAGAGTATCAGCAGCTATTTGCTTAACAAGTAGCTCAAAGATTAATCCAGTATTCCTAAACTTTGAATGTTTTATTTTCATTATACACGTTTACTATTATAAATATGGCCTAATCGCCTAAATCTTTAATATTGTCTTCCTTAAGTAGATTTGACTCTTTTTTTACGAAATCCATAGATTTAAGCGTTTCTTCATTTTTAGCATATATGTTTTTAGTAATAAAGTTTTCATTTACATTTTCATTATCACTTGGAAAGCCACCGTGCATACCATGAATACCTAAAGGATCTCTACCTCCTACAGGATTATCATTAGTACCATATACTGAGAATTTTTCAGTTGGTCTACCGCCTTCGGGACCTGGTTCTCCATGCTTAGGTGGTGTTTCGTATCCAGGAGGGACTTGTCCTAAACTTCCTCCTTTTTCTGTTGCTGTTGCTCTTCTACCATACATAGAAGCTAAATCATGTGGAGTACCATAAGATCTGCCAGATTTAGCAGGATCGTTACCTTCTGCCTCTAGTTGAGCTATTCTAAATGCTCTTTTACCATCTTCTCTTACAAGATCTCTCATTTCATTATACTTATCTTCTGACATATCAAATATATGTTCGTAAATATAATCAGAAGAAAATAGTTTTGAGTCTTTCATTTGATTAGCTAAATCTATTTTTTCTTTTAGTAATGCAACTTTTTCTTGTTCGTATATAACTGAAGGTGTGGTTAATTTAATTTCAAAATTAGTTAAAGATTCTCCTTCATATCCTTGAGAATATAAATGTACTAATGCTATTTTAGTTAACTCAGATTCTAGTATTCTTTGAATTCTTTCTACTGTTCTTGCGAATCTTATATCTTCTGCTGCTAATGTAGCTTTTCCGGTTAAATCTCCTTCATATCCAAAATAAGCTTTTGGAATTTTAATTGCTGCAAATAACTTATCTCTTAAGTATATAATATCGTTAGTACCATCATAGTCTAATCCTTTGGTAGTTTCTATACGAGTAGAAGCATCTCCACCTCTAACAGGTAAGTAGAAGTCTTCCATCATATTTTGCATATTAAACTTAAGATTATATTGACCAGTATTAGGATCTACATAAGGAGTCTTTTTCATCTGGTTAATAGTCTTCTGCATAAACTGCTCTACTTCATTAGGTGGTATAGAACCAACATTTACGTAAAACATTCTTTTTTCTGGTGCTCTCATTATACGATGTATTAACATCGCATCTTCCATTAAATTTAGTTGCTTATAAATTTTTCTAGCAGGCTCTAAATAAGAACGTCCATAAGGTAGATAAGCAGTATCAGAAAGTAATCTAAAATGAGCTACCTCGTAGTTATCTAATCTAATAACTTTTTTATTATTTTTTCTAGGAATATAATTTGGATCATTTGAAGTAGCTAGTCCATCTGGATCAATAGTATATTCTACTTTTGTAGGTTCCTCTTCATCTACTCCTTCATGTCTTGCTACGTTATATACTGTATAAGGTAGTACATTATAGACTCCAAATTTTTCTGAAATTTCTAATTTTAAGAAGAAATCTCCATACTTACACATATTTCTAGTCCATGACCATAAATTAAATTCTATATTTAAAACATCATAAAATAGATTATAAAGTATCCTTTGTATATTTTCATCTGAGGATTTTATTGATAATACTTCTCCTATATCATTTTTTACTGTTGCTTCATCAGAAAGTATATCAAGTGCAGAAGCTAATATGGCATCTGTATCCATAGCTTCATAATCAGAATAAAGTTGTACTCTTAATGTTTGGTAATTTAAGTTAGGATTATATATGTTTTGCTTATTATTAATGTATAATCTACTAAACCTATCAATTAAAGAGTTAGTCTCATATTTACCTGATCTTTGTATTTGGTTGGCATCTATGACTTTTAGTTGATCTCCTCCGATGTTTCTTATTACTACATCGGTAGAAAATAATTTTGTAAGTCTACCGAAAAGTGATTTATCTGCCATTCTGTATTTTGTTTATATATAAATAGTTCTATTTAAGTAACCATGTAATATCTTCTTCTCCACGGTTACTATCTATAATATACGGATTATTTTGCATATATCCAACATTTGTCATAATAGCTTTGTTTCTGCTATTAAGGTTAGTAAATGATGATAATTGTGCTCTTGCTAAGTCCATACCTTGTTGTCTTAATTTAAGTGCAGTATCTCTTACAAATAAAGCTGTTGCACATGCTATAAGTAAATCGTCATTATAGTTTATTTGAGCTTGAGGTTTTCCATTTTTCCAAACAAAAACTCTCATTTCTGATAGTAATCTTTTAGATTGTATAGTAACTGATTTCTCTCTAACATACTCTATCATTTTAGCTATTACTAAAGGACGAGTTCTCATAGACATAGTAAATCCTGGTACTAGTTTATCTCTTTCATATTTAGACATATATGATTCTACTGTTTCCATATTAGAAGTAGAGCTGTAGTATAGGTTTTTATACTGTCTTTCCATTATCTGTTCTATTGTAGCCCATCCTATATTGGCATTTTCAACCACTAATAGTGCATCATTATATTCAGCAGCAATACCAACTAATACATTACCAAAATCTTTAGGAGATAATTTACCTTTATACTCTGCTACTTGGACACACTGTTCAATATCGAATACATGGAATGCAGAATAATCAGCACTATCACCTCTAGCTACGTCAGCAACTACCATATAGCTTTTAGTATAATCACATCCTTCCCATATCCACAAATTCCCATCTGCTCCTCTTCTTTCAACAGGATCTACTTGATAAGTTTTTTCATAGAATAACATATCATCTGGTTCAAAGACTGTATCACCGGAAGCTAAGAAATCACAATCACACTCTTGACCGGCCATTCTAGGTCCTAAATCTGCATCTTGTTGTTCTCTCCACTGTTTATCTCTTTCAGGGTGTACTGTCCAAGGTAGTTTAATAGGTAAAAAACTATTTTCGCCAGTCTCTGCTTTTTCCCAAGTTTGATGAAACCAGTTACCTATACCATTAGGAGTAGATAAAGCCATACATTGACCACCGGTTGCTAATGTTTGTTGTGCAGCAGTAAATGTTTCATCGATATTATCTATAAAGGCTGCCTCATCTATTAATAGTAGTGATACTGCTTCTGATCTTGCAGCATCTGCATTAGATGATTTTGCAGTTATTTTAGATCCATTTTTTAATCTTAAAGATAATTTATTTTTTTCTAATGCTGGTAGTTTAATCCATTTAGGTAATTGATCATACATAAACATAGTCTTAGTAACTAAGTTACGAGCAGTTGCTTGAGTAGTTGCTAATGCAAGTACGTTTTTATCCTTATGAAATATCATTAACCAAAGACTATAAGCAGAAGCTAAAGTTGAAATTCCTAACTGCCTAGACTTTAAGGTAATAATATACTGATGATCTCTAAATAAATGTAAAGCTTTTTCTTGAAAAGGATAAAGATTAAATAGAATTCTACCTCTCGTAGGATGCTGTATAAAACAGTACTTACGCATGAAATAGGCTGGATCTTTAGCGCATTTAAGATATTCTTGCGCTATTATTTTTTTTATGTCTTGTGCCATAACTCATTTTAGAAATTATAAGACCATCTAGGTAGCCCGTCTTTCATTTCAATTTTAATTTTAGAGCCAACTAATTCAATTAACTTATCAGCTTTCACTCTTTGAAAAGCACCACTCTTATCATCTAAGAAAAATACTTCTCCAAATTCTTCATCAGCAATGTACTTATTAATTACTTTCTTTGAAAAATGACTTTCTAATTTGTCTGCATCAATTCCGCTACCGCTTTTATATTTTGATAAATTAAACCCTTCAAAATCAATTCCTGGGTAGGTACTTAATATTGCTCTATTAGCAATTTCTATAGTATCATCAAACCTATCTTTGTTTTGATCTACTACTGCTGCTAATATTTTATTTATTCTATGAAAAGGTCTTTTACCTTTAGTTACACTAGTATCAATTTTTCTTATTAAAAAGTTGTTAACACCAGATATAATTTTATCAATCATTACTTTATCAGAATTTTTACCAAACCCTGCTTTTTGTCCCATAGGAACTGCTCCTCTATTTTTTACTTCAATTCCTAATTCGCCTACAGAGACATCTCCTTTGCCTTTTCCATCACTTGAAACATCTTGACACATTACGCTTAAGAATACTTCTCCTTTTCCTGTAGCTATATTACCCATAGAAGGTTTAAGATCAAGTAGGTATCTTAAAGTTTCTGTAGATAATAGGTTTGTAAATTGTTTTGTTAAGTTTCCTCCGCCTTTACCGCTACCTAATGTATCGTAAGTAATCATTTTTCCACCTCTAACATATGAATGAAAATTTTGAATATCGCCATTATCTACTAAAGTATTGTATATTCTTCTTGAAGTAGCAGCTACTGATTTACCTTTGCTATTTAAATATTCAATTACATCACCTTTGTAAGCTACTCCTGATATGCCGTTTAGTATTTGCTTTAAATCATCAGGAGTAAATTTACCATTTTGAATAGCGTCTACTACTTCTTGCTTAGAAACTGCTCCATCTGTGTTAGTAAGTTCGTTTATTAGAGATTCTAATATAACCTTATCTTCAGGATTATTAATATTAGGTATTCCTGTTTTGGTTCTCCATGCCCACTCAGTATATAACTTATCAGTAATTTCCATATTAGAATTTATTAAATAAATCTCTTAAAAGAGGTCTAAGTTTAGCATTCTTTTTTAAGTTGTCATTTATATTGTCTAATAAAAAATCAAGCATTTTACCTAATTCTTGAGGTGTATTTACTCTTGCAAGATAGTTTTTTAAAGGACCGGCTAATACTTTTTCTAGTTTTTGAACTTCAGCTGAATCTCCTTTTGCTTGATCAGTAGGGGATTGTACTGCTGTACCTTGTGGTTCATTTTGCTCTACTTCTTGTAGAGGTTTCAATGTTATAATTTGACCTAGTTTTATCATAGTTGTTAGTTTTATGCTTCAGGTTCTTCACCTGGTTCTTCAAAATCTATTTCTTCTCCTCCTAAATCAGCTCCTCCACCTTCTTCATCTCCTCCACCAAATTCATCACCACCTTCATCTCCGCCGCCGAACTCATCACCTCCACCAGCATCATCTCCTCCAGGAAAGTCTCCTCCTCCTCCGCCACCACCTCCGGTGTCGGTATCAGCAGGTTCTCCTGTTCCAGCTCCATCCATTGGACCTTCTTTATATAGTATAGATAATTTATCTAATGCTTGTTGGTATTCACTAATTTTATCAATAAAGTATCTTTTACCCATTATTTCAGCTTGAAAAGATTTACCTGTCCATTTTAAAATATAATCTTGTCCATTTTTTAAGTTTATTCTAAATGAACTTGGACGTGGTGAAATCCAATCAATAGTATCTACAAATTCTTTAAAATCTTCTGTTTGTAGTTTTACTATAGCAGCTTGTAAGGTAGGGAATTTGCTAAGTATAGTATCTGTAGCATCTTCTAATACAGTTTCTTTTGGTGCGTCTGGATCTCCTGGTTGTTGTGGTTTAGGATCTTTAGCATTAACTTCAGCTAGCATATCAGGGTTAGGATATTTTTTCATTATACCTTCTAGTGCTACCTCCATAATACGTCTAGACTTCATCATTGCATATTGATCAGGTCGCTCAGTTCTTAAATATCTCTGTAATTTTCTAAAATTAGTTTTTATTAACTCGAATAACTCTCTAGCTGCTTTATCTTTTCTTACATCAGCATTATTCATTAATTTTTTAATATCTAATATTATATCTGAATAGTCTTGATATAGATTTTCAAATGATGGTAGTTTAATTATTTTATGAGAAATAGACCCTGTTGTTTTATTTTGACTGGTAAACTTAAAGTAAGTATCTCCATCGTTGGAAATAAAATCTTTATCCATATTTACTTTACCGTATCTGTCTTCTAATCCTTTTATAAATGATTTAGGATAATCTTTTAGTTTACGAGTATCAGGATCAGATTCAGGATCAATTGCATCTTCTTTTACTTCGTTTTGCTCAATTAATACTTCTTGATATGCTTCGGCAATAATATCTTTTATATCTTTTATTTTCATATTATTTTTTTCTTCTTTTATGTCCGTGGTTAGATGAAGTAATAACTTTTAATTCATTCAAAGGAATATTTTTTACTCGCTTACTACCTTCCTTGAAAAATACATCATAATGAGTAACTGTTCCGTCTTCTAATAAAGTATGTTGACCTTCTAAACAAAGTCCATGTCCATATTTTTCATGTAGTACATGGTTAGCACAATCGTGTTCTATTTCTTTATCGTAATCTTTTTTTTCTTTTTCAATATCTTTTTTTTCTTCTTTTAGATTCAATTTGTAGTGATCAGCGATTGCTTCGATTACCTCTTCTGCTTCATATTGTGTTGAGAATCCTGATTCGTTTGCTCTATCATCTATAATACGGGTAATCATATCCAAATCACCTCTACCTTCTTTAACTAGCTTATCAATATATTTAGCTTGACCAGCATGTCCTTTAGAAGACTTTTTTAAAGATTTACTCATATCTTTTAATTTTTTCTTTTCTCCTTTATCAAGATCAGCTTCATCTAATTCATCTTCTTCTTCATCATAATATTTTTCGATACCGTCAATCATAGATTCTAAAGTAGTATCGTATCTATTATAACTTGATCCCATATTAAATACACCATAAGAATCTCCTTTACTTAAGTAGCTTGGAAATTCTTGTTTTATTATCTCTCTAGCTTGGTCTCCTAAATCATTTACTCTACCTAATATATCTCTTAATTCATCTAAAGCATCTTCTTTGTCTACAGATAATTCATCTAACTTTTGATTTTTACCTATATTTGCTACTTTATCTTGTAATGTTTTTTCTAAGTACTTCTTTTGTTTTGTAAGTTTTTTTAATTGTCCTATTAAACTTTTATCTCCAGCATTATACTTTTTACCTAACTCTTTCATGTTATCAATTAAAACGTCATAAGCTTTTTGTATTCTAGCAACAGATTCTTCGTTAGTTTTTTTAGGTTTAACTATTTTAGTATATGCCATTGTCATTGGTGACTCATTCATATCGTACTGATCTATTTGTTTTTTTATTTTGTAAATCTTTTCATCTATATCATTAAGTATACTTCCATAGTCATCTGCAATAGGACCTCCTTCTGGTTCTGCTTCTTGTTCCATGTTTCTAAGTATGTCTTCTCTTTCTTCTTCTAAATCTTTAAGTCTTATTCTTAAGTCCATAGCTTCTTCTTGATCAATTCCACGAGGATCAAAATCCTCATCTATATCACTTACCGAAGAATCAACTACTTCAATACCGTGAGCTTGTAAATCATTAACTGCATCGTACATAAATGAATCTGCTTGTCCAGTTATAATATCATCAGATCTAAACGTAAAATAGAAAATAACATTACCTGCTCCGTCTTTATCAACAATATCCATTTTAACAGAATTACCATCTATATTTCCATCTAAGATGTGTAAAGCTGAGTTATATTCTCTTCTTGGTACTTTAATGTAATGATGATCATCTCCTTTTCCTTCATCTAAAGGTTGATCATCATCTAAATAAGCTTTTATTAATTGTCTTATAAAGATCTGTCTTTCACCTTTATCCCCTGCAAAATCAGCATGAACGAAATCTTCTAAATCATATGCATTTTCTACTTCAGCGAATTTATCAATCATACCTTGAAGTTCTGCTTTATTATCGAAGTAACCTTCAGCATATTGTACTATCCATACATCAAATGCTGCTTTTTGGCCTGAGTTAAGTTTGCTAAAATCCATGCTATTGAGGTCATCATTAGCATCGTAACTTTCTCTTTCATTTAAATCTCCTGCGCTAGGAAACATATATCCATAATTAGCACCAAAGAACTCATTGAAATCATCCATCCCTCTTTCATTGCCTTCTTCAGTTCCGTCCCATTTACCATCTTGATCCCAATCTTTATGGGTTCTGAAGTATTCAGATACTATTCTATCTGATATCATACTAACTCCTGTATTAGGATTTCTATAATGGTCTTGAATTAGTTTAGCTACTGATTCTTCTTGTGTAGATTCTGTTATTTCATTTAAAGATCTAAAATGTTTTTGTAGTTCATTTGCTATAACATCTACATTTACTAAAGGCTTACCAGAAGGCATAACTCCTACATCTGCTATTTCCTTATCAAAAGACATATCGTTTAAATGTAGTGTATCGTCTTCTATATAAAAAGAAAATTCTTCTTCTCCTTTTTCTCCTTTGAATACTGCTTTAATATCAAAACTATTAGGTCTAATACGAATACCCTTCATACTAGCTAATTCTTCTCCTACTGCTAATAAAGCTTTAGCTGTTGCTTTCCCTACTTCCGTAGCAATTGCAGCGGTTTCGTTTTGACCAAATTGAACTCCTTTGTCTTGTTCGGTTAATTTTACGTTAATACCTTTTTTAGCTAATTTTTCTGCCTTAGACTCGTCGTCAGTTTGTACTACCCCCTCTTGTTCGTTAAGTTTTTTCTCTAAACCTTCTTTTAAAGTTCTAAGTTCTTGTATTTTTAATTGAGTATTTTTTTTCGTTTGGTTTTTGTACCCGCCTGTTTTGATAGAATTCAATGCTTTTTCACAGATACTCAACTTATTTTTTATTTCTTCGTAAGTCATATTTTTCTTTTTACAGGTGTACTATAAAATGTAGTTTTTTATAAATAGATTGCATTTATGTAATACTCCTATTTGTTTAATAGATCAACTGCTTGAGTTTCAAATATTAAACGTAGTATAATAGCACTTATTAGTGCAAATATAATCCATAATGCTTTGTTAACTCCATCTTTCCACCTATTTATCTCATCAATTTGACGTACTTTGTCTTGAAAATCAGGGTCATTTGCCTCTAATCTACGTCTAAAAGCTGAGTTTTGGTTGGTTTTTACAATAACTCCGTCTTCAGGATTAAGTAGAGTATACTTAAGCTCAGACATATCATCTTTTAACTCTCTTACATCGTCTACTAATGCTTTGAGTTCTCCATTCGGCATGTGCTTTTTGATATTAAGCAATTCTTTAAGAACGCTCTCTAATATTTGTTTCTGTGTCATTGAAAAATATTTTATATAGGTATATAAATAAATATACCTTTTTTACTTAAGATGATCTTTAACCCATCCTATGTATTCGTAAATAGCTTCTTTAAACTTTTTATCTACTTTTCCTTTATTTCCTTTCCAATCCTCAACTACTCCTTGTTCAGTAACAAACGTATCTATTGAATTAACCTGGTCTAGCATCCACTGTTCAAGATCTTTAACAAATGCAGACATATTACCTTTTACCATGCTTTGTTCGTATGCTTCATAAAGACCATGTTTTCTTAGCTCAGCTTCGTATTTTATAGTACAGTTATAACAAAAGCCATGTATTTTATACATTTTTTTAGATAACCTATATTTCATACTACCCCCACATTTAGGGCAAGCTAGAGGTATTTTAATTGCTTTTTTAGCAGCATCTAGTTTTGTAATATTTTGCTTAAGACCATTTTTGATAGTCCAGGTTTTTCCATTACTTTCCCAAACGTCTCCTTCTTTATGTCTTTTATTATTTTTACGATAGCCAACTCCTAATTTAGTTTTAGATGTAAAATCTTTATTTACTAAATTTCTTGCTCTTTGTAAGTCTGCTTCTTTAAATTCTTTTTTTAATAGGGATTCATTCATAACCTAATTTTTTTAATTCATCTATAACAGGTGAGATATCTCCACCTTTACATCTTATAGCTATACCGTTACTATCATTCCATTCCTTAATATTAGATTTTTTATCATCTATTAATATACTTGATGGATTAGCGTGTCTTTGCTTATCTTTTGAATATGCAAATATAACTTTTGGTTTAGGATTAAGATTATTTTTTACCCATAAGTTTTTACCTAATCTAGAGGTATCATTTCTTGAAGGTGAAGTAAGAAGATGCGGTCTATAAGGTTTAATAAAATCCCATAATGCTTGACCTCCAGGCATCCAATCCATTCCTACCCAAAATTTTACTCCTATTTTTACATCTATAAGTTCCCAAAAAGCAGGAGTACTATACTTTTTTTCATATTCCTGAGGATTCATTCCAGTAAAGTGTTCAAACCTACCTTCAAAATTAGTTAATACACCATCCATATCACAGTAAATCTGGTACGGTGGAACTTCTTTCTGTTCCGGTAGTGGGTATGTTTCCAATATGTTAGTCAGCTTTATATTCATTTTTTATTTTATCTTCCCAGTTTCTAAAAGTAATATTACCTAGTAGGTATGCTTCTTTTTCTATTTCTTTTAAAGCATCATCTTCGTTAGTATTAGTACCATAATGCTTTCCTAATCTACCTTGTAAATTTTGCATATGATGAATCATTTCGTGTGAAAATGATCTCATTATATCTTTAGGATGTCTATTCATTATAAAAAGTACTAATTCTTTTTTAGCAGGACTATAATATGCTGTTCTACCAAAAAAGTCTTGAGCTTCTGAGATATCTTTCTTTATTTTTATTTCAGGCAAAGGAGTTATTTCCATGCCTTCGTCTATCATATATTCTAATAAGGAACTCATAAAAGGTTTAAAATCAAAACTACTAATAGAGTTATTATTAGCTAATGAAATTCTTATATGATTTTGATTAAAATCTATATCGTAATAATCAGTACTTATTACTCCTTGTAGTTTATTATAAAGATAACCTAATCTTTCTCTTTCTTTAGATGGAAGTTGTTTTACTGATCTATCTTCTAGCAGAGCTTCTAAAGTATTAAAAGCTATTTCGCTCATTTCTTCTTGTATAATAGAAGACTTTAAGGCATTAAGTATAGTTAATAATTCTTTTCTATCTAATTCTTTCGGAAAAAAGTCTCTTATATCATCTAAACTTCCTTTCAAAGCAATATTACGTAAATTAGTTGCTCTAACACTCTGAGTAGCAGGATTACTAACTGCTAATCCCTTAGCATTAGGTACGTTTTTAAATGTAGTAACTCTTTTTAAATCAGGTAAATCTTCTTCTCCTCTTATACCTGTAATAGCATAAAATTCTTCTTGAGGATTCGCTTTAGCATAATCTTTAGCTGCAAACATTGGATTTTTTTGTCCATCTTCTACAACTATTCCTGGTAAGTATTTAGAATATATCTCCCATATTTGATGTGCTTCTTCTTTAGTAATCCCATTTCTTTCACCACCACCAGCAAAAATAATAACTTTATCTATTGTAGGTTTATCTCCTTTATCTTGTTTAAGTACGCTTAAACCTTTTTCTTCATAATCATTAATATCATATACCTGTCCATTATAAGAATTTGAAAGTAGCTTTTTTACTACTTCAAAATGACCTTTATGGGGTGGTTTAAATGCTCCTGGGTATAATGCTATTGCCATTAATTATAAAAAGTTTTGTATTTCTCTATCAATTTCTTCAGGAGATGAATGTTTAAGAAGTTCTTGAAACTGGGGTGAGTATAACATTGCTGCTATATTATTTAATACTTCTTCATGAGTTGCATCTCTTTTATCTTTACCGTCTCTATATTTTTTTATAGCAAGTTTTAATTTATCAGCTCCAGGTCCTACACCGTTAGCTTGAAATGCTTTTAAAAATACTTTTTTTGCTGCTTTATCTTCAGATCTATTATTTTTATCAAAATCTATCCCAGATACTGCTTGATCAAAAGCTTTTTGTTCTTCAGGTGTTATTTCAACAGGTTTAAAAAAACTTGATCCTCCTACTCCTTTACTTATATTATATTTTTCTAAATATTCTTTTATACCATCTACTCCTTTTGTAGCTGCTACATCGAACCCTTCAATCTCTTTTTTAAACTTACCGCTATAATCGTTTACAAATATGGATAAATTACCTTTAAGTAGTTTACTAAATTCTTCAATTTTTTGATATACATTTCTCCAAGTAGAAAATACAGCTGAACCTGGTATGTTTCTTTTCCTGCTAAAATTTTGGATATAAGAAACCATTGGATGAGTATACACCATAACCATATATGTATCGTATCCTTGTTCTATTAATTTTTTAAGGGTGTTAGTAAAACGAACTCCTGATGCTGTAGTATCCCAAACGAAAGATTCTTTTTTGTCTATAGCAGCATTTACGTCTTTATCATTTTGTGCGGCTGCTGGGCCTAATTTATTATACATTGGACTGTCAGGATCTTCAACATATTTATCAGCATTGTATTGTTTTAGGCTATCTAAACTAAGCTGATTAAGTACATATGATTTTCCTACACCTGCTCCTCCAGCCATTACTACTGCTTTCGGTCTGCCATTTTGTTCTAGTATTATATTTAATAGTTTCATATTAATTATTAATTCTACCTCCTCTACTTGAACCACTTGAGCTTCTACCAGAAGAAGATGATGATGAACTTCCTCTACTAATATTACTAGAGCTTCTGCTAGAGCTATTATAAGAAGGCCTGGTGGTGTTTATATTAAGGTTATTATTTGAGTTAATATTAGGAGTTCTATTGTATATTCTTATATTATTATTAGGCACATTATTAGGATTAGTATAAACTCTAGGTTTAACGTTTAATCTTTCTCTTAGTCCGTTTACAATATTATTAAGATTATTTTCAGGTACACTTCTTCTTGGATTATTATATCTTGTAATAATATTATTTTCAATGTTAGAATTTACTCTATTGTTAATACTGTTAGAACCTCTTCTACCATTTATAAAAGCTATATTAGTATTTTCTCTACTTGAATTCCAAATTGCATTATATCCTGGGTTATTGTATGGTCCGTTATACCAATTATTCCAAGGTCTGTAAGGTCTAAACCAATTGTGTCTCCATGGATTGTGCCAACTACTATATCCCCAGTAGTAAGGATAATTAAATGCCCAATCGTACCAAAAATCATACCTATTAAAATATACATCAAAAGAATTAAACGGCCTCCAATAACTATATCTAAAATTATTTGCATACCAATTGTAAGGTTGGTCCATAGCGTATTGAGCGAAATTCCATCTAAAGGTATTATCAGTTCTAAGTTTCCATTTTAATTGTGAGTACGATAATGTGTCTATCTTTACATCTGCTGGTACTTGTAAAACAACCTCTTCAGGTCCATATATTGGATCGTAGTTTAAAGTACTAAGTCTATAGGTACTACAACTACATAAAAATAATAGAAGTAATCCCATAAGTAAGCCTTTAGTCCAAGATAACCAAGCTGCTTGATAAGAAGATATATTCCATTTTTCTAACATTCCGTAGAAAATACTTTTATGCCATTGTATAAATTTATTCATTTCCTATTTTTAAAGTTGTAGGGTATTTGTAATAAATAGGCTCAGTTGTAGGGTGGTCTAACATATATAGATTGTAAATATTTTGAAATAATTTAAAGTTTTTATCTATATCATCTATCTGTAATAGTTTCCAACCCTTACCTTGTATTACATTTTTCTGTTTAGATGGACCTCTAGTATGAGCTTTTAACCAAATAATACCAGTTCTATCTATTTTAATACCTCTAGATTCTTCTAATGCTTTAGCATAAGATGCTAGTTGAAGATCAAAAGATTTATGAATAGAGTTAGAAGTTTTAATATCTAATAACCAAGTTTCATTATTCATTTTAACTACTAAATCTGCTGTACCTGCATACTTATATTTATCTGACCATACAAAGTCTTCAGAAGATATCAGTTCAGGTTTAAAAGTTTCCCAAAAATCATAAAATTTTAATATCATTTCCCAAACTATTTGACTATACTTAGCTTTACCAAAATCATCCATCCAGCTTACCTCCTCTCCTAGTACGAGCTGTTCAGCAGCTTCGTGTACTTGAGTACCTTCTTTACCGGCACGTCTCATAATTAGATCGGCGTTATGCCCAACGTCTTTTATCCATTGTTCAAAAAACTTATTTTTGGGCATATACTGGAGTATAGTAGTTACAGATGGATAAAATACTCCTTCCGATCTTTGATAAACTCTCCTATCAAGAAAGTTAATTTGTTTTAATTCTGGGTTAAATTCTAGTCTTTTCTTAGAATGTTCTTTTAATATATTTGTTCCTTGTTTAATCATAAACCTAGTTTATATTGCATAATAGCTTGAAGGTCGAGCTGTTTTGCTGTTTGTATATGTTTTGTGAATTCCACAAATCCCATTTCACTAGGATCTTTATCCTCCATTTTTACTAAGAAAACCTTTTTGCCCATATTTAAAAATTGCTCACTATATTGTAACGCTTTAGATTGGGCATCTTTATCAAGCGCTATGTAAATCTCTTCCGATTTACTTTGTACTAATTTCTTCATTAATGAATTACTAATAGATTTTCCTAAAATAGGAACTGCATTTCTTTTAATAGCAATTGCATCGAATACTCCTTCGCATATTACAATAGGGGTATTCCAGTTAATAAAATTTTCAAATATTATTATATCTTTTGATACTTCCGGATTTTTGTATTTAAAGTAATCTCCGTTATAACTTCTTGCAACAAAAAAGTTGAGCTGATTGGATTCAGAATAACTTGGGATAATAATTCTTCCTCCATATTCTCCACTTGTACAGTATCCAATACTATATTTAATAAAATCATTATCGGTAAATCCTCTCTCATATAAATACTTTTTTATTATATTTCCTACATAAGACGTAGAAGTAGCATTACATAGTAATTGAAACTCTTTAGGAAGCTGAACTACTGTGTCAAGATTAAGTTTATAATTTTGACCTTTAGGTAGGTACTTAAGAACATCGTTTGCTTGTTCTTTAGGAACTTTTAATTGATATAAAAGCGACCTTATCGTTCTACCTTTAGTTTCACATACCCAACATTCCCATGGGTTTTCACCTTTTTCATTGGTTGCAAAATTAATCTCTAGTTTCTGTTTTCTATGATTACAAAAAGGACAGTGAAAAGCATGATTAGCTCTAGCTCTTTTACTTCCTTTGCCTAATATATTTTCGACAGAAGCTAATAAAACAGTATATTCCATAAAGTCTGTAACTACTCTATACTAAGATAAGAAAAAATTATTAAAGAACCAACTATACGTCGATCATTTTTAACTTACCTGATTTAGGGTGTTGCATAACGTTATCTCCTATAAAGTCAAGTTCTTCAGGATCGATACCTAATCTCTTTGCTTCTTTTTCAGTAGCTTCAATCCATTCTTCCGGAATATTTTGATTTAGAGGTGCAAGTACTTCCATAGTTATAATGCCTAATTTACTATGTATGGTTTCAACGTCATAAATAAAAGCAAAATTATTTGTTTTTTTTCCTTTAAGTTTTTGTGCATGTTCAAGTTCTACTGAGTCTGTAGTAACTTTTACGGCTTTACCGTTTAATAAGAATACTGTTCCATAATCTCCACTAGGTTTATCACTAATATATACTCCACCTTGGTCTTTAATTTTATCAACCTCAGCTTCAAAATCAGGATCATACTGAAGTACTTCTCCTAATGTGATTCTAGTTGTTTTCATAATAACGTTTTTAATCTAGTGGACCGTAATCTCCTCTTGACATTGCATCGCCAAACTCTCGAGATTGTTTTGTATCTACACTTACATAGATAGGATGATCTCCAGCACCTTTAACTCCTACACCATAATAAGAACTAATTCTTATACCTTCCAATTTATTACCTCTTTTTTCATGCGACTCAACTACCTGGGCAATTATAGTTTTAATATCTTGTTTCCAGTTACCTTCAGGAAAAATTTCTTTTTGATTAGGGTTAAAAGAACTAGTATCAATAGGAACTTTAATACTTTGAATAGTGTCTGGTATTCTATCTACTGCTTTATAAAAGTCATCTAATGTATCTGCATTACCAATCCAGTTTTCAGTATATTTTTTTCCATTTATTATACTGGCGCTTTCTCTAAATCCTTCAAATATGATATTACTCAGTTTCATTTGTAGTCTTTTTATATTTACTGTGGTTAGATTCCCAGTTTGCTTTAGCATCTTCGTTTTTTTCTTTCTCTGCTTTAGTAGCATAAATTGCTTTTCTTTGAGCATCAGATTTATATTTTCCTTCATCCATTTCAGGGTGGAATAATAATTTAATTACTTTAGCTTCTTTTGCAACTGACTTACCATCTATTTCTACTTCTATAGGATATGGTTCGAATGTATCTGCCCAATATGCTATGTCGTAACTTTTATCTTTATTATTAGTTACTAATAAACCTCGATTATATTTATCTTCTTCTGCTTGAAGTACTATTTCTTTATCTATAGGTAATATTAAATCACCCATTAGTTTGATATCGCCTTCTTCATATCCACCTTCGTTGTATCGATTTTCAAGTATTATATCAGATAATTTCATTACGCTTAATTAATTCTCTTTTTATTATATTCTTTTTTCTTCTAAAGCTTAAACTTTCATACATCTTCTTTAATTCTTTAGTTGAAGTATTAGATGGTGTATAATGAATCCATTTCCATTTTTGTGTCATTCTGCCTCTAGAGTCTTTTTGGTATTCTTTAGTACTTGGTTTTAACTTTGAAGGCATAGCTTTTTTTAACAGTTGCAGCAAGAGCAGCTACATGAAGAGCCGCAGTTACAAGATTTACAATTACAATTCATATTCATTGCTTTAATTTAATATAAATAGCTTTTAACCCGGTATCCTTATCAAAAAGTTATTAATTTAATAAAACCGTCTCTAAGCGTTTTAAATATTTTTAGATACATTTATATTACCTAAATTAGATACGTTTAAAAATACAGTAAAAAATAGAGGAGCTACTTAGCTGTTATATAAAGTCTTTACGGTAAAACTTGCCTAATATGTTATCGTTAATATGAGCACTATATTTATTTTCTAATACTCCATTAACCATTAAGTGTTTAGTCTCAAAATACGTTAATAACTTTTTATTGGGAACAAATTCTAATATTTTCTTTTCCCAACTTTCATTTGAATTATCTTTTTTAGAAAGCTCTAAAATTTCTTTTTGAGATCCGTAATAATCTTTCCAATCTGATTCAGTAATAATTTTTTGTTTGAGAGGTGTTCGACCTTTCAACCCTTTTAAAGCTCTTTCTTCTTTAAGTTGTTGTAAAGCTCTTTTTCCTAATCTTTTATTTCTTTCAAAATAAAGCACTTTCTTTCCTATATATCTTACATCAGTTGGTTTATACCAAACTTCGTAAATGAACCCGTAGGTTCCTTCTGGCATATCTGAAATATCTGTGATTATCCTCCCTTGGTAAGTCCAAGAAGGTACTGTTGGCATATTTTCCATATTATATCCTGGTCGCTATAAACGAGCTTTAAGCTCATCTATCTGTAACTGCTGCTCTTTAATTGCTTCAATTAATAACGCGACAATTTTTTCATAACGTACTGCTTTCATTCCCGATTCTCGAGTCTGAACTATTTCTGGGAGAACAGATTCAATTTCTTGAGCTATTACTCCGACATCTCTACCTGAATAGAGATCTTGTTTATCATTCCAATCAAATGAAACTCCATTAATTTTAAATATTTTTTCTAATGGTGAATCTATTGGTTGAATATTATCTTTTAACCTTTCATCCGAAGACTGAAATGCTATAACATCTCCTGATGCAGAAACTGCTCCTTTTACTAATATACCAAAAGGATTATCTCCAATTGATGATGATACTATTAAACTACCAGATACAGTAACATCCGCTGCAAATTTTTTCTCGCCTGTAAATGTTTGTGCTGTTGTTAAATGTGCTGTATCAGCATCTAAATAAGCAGATGCAATTGCAGTGCCTTGCCATACACCGGTTCCTATTGTACCTACGGTTGTAATATTAGCTTGAGTAAAGTGTTCAGAAGATGCAAAGTTATCTGTAGAATCATGGTCAACTTGTGCTGAGCTTGATATTACTCCTTCACCTTCTTCTTTTAAAAAGTCACCATCTATTTGTGCTGATGCTGAAACTAAACCTGTTGGTAGTGCTGCAACTACTCCATCAGTAAAAGTAGCTGTTGAGGTATCTAAAGCTATAGTTCTTGATGTTGCTATTGTACCTCCACCTGTTAATGCCCCAGTACCTGTTATACTTACACTTGAATGGTCTACATGTTCAGCAGATACAAAACCAGTAGTACTGTCGTGATCTACTTGTGCTGATGCTGAAAGTACATTACTTAATCCATCAAAACCTAATGAGGCTGATATTGATCCAGTAATGTATAAGGACCCTGTTAAATGTGTAGGTTGTACTGACATTTATTTAAGTTAATCTTATTTGTACAAAGTTTCCGTTTCTATATAGACCTCCTACTGGTATACCTCCTGTTGCTGCAGCTGTATCATTAGCATAGGTGGCACCCAATACTTCTGTTAGTATAATATGTCCGTCTTTGACAGTCATTGATGTGGCTCCTGTATTGGTTAAAGTAAAAGAACCAGAAGTTAATAAACTTCCTGTTACATCTACAGAACCTGAAAATTGGTGTAAGTCCTGAGAGTCATCTCCAAACTTAGTTGAACCAGATTGATGAATTATAGACGAAGAAACAAACTCAGTATGAAATTCTTGAGCTGTTATCGAATCAGTTATTACTAAAGAGCCGGTAATAGATGCAACGTTGTTTCCGTTTATAGAGCCGCTATAGTTAGTCCACGATGGTGATGCATTAAATGTCTTCTCAGCTCCAGAGCTTTCAGAAGTAAATAATGATAAATCACCTGTTTGAGGATTAACAGAAGATGAATTAAATACAAACCTTAGGTTATTATCCATTTCTGTTTGTGTTAATGCACTTCCTTTTACTACTCTTAATTTTATTTCAGGCATAATTAATTAATTTACATATCTAATTTTATTACAAATGTCATATCAGTATCTTCAGTTTTAGGTAATGGTTGACCTAATTTAGCAACTGCTAATAATTCATTTGAGTCATTATATAACCCTACAGTTGTAATGTAAGGGTTAAAACTACTTCCTGTTACATTATCTTTCAAAATACCATCACTACTTTTTACAGAAGATGGATTTTGTGAAAAGTTCATTTCATAGTCTTTTACTTTACAACGTATGTTATAAGTATAAATAGGATGAGATGCTTTCCAGCTTATATCTAAATCCTCATTTATTAAATTTGTTAAACTTTCAGAGGTTATTAGAACTAACCCATGAGGGTATATTACATCTCCTAATTTTACACTGCTTGTAAAGTTTAATCCGTCTGATGCTGAGATTACTAAATTACCTTCACCATCATCAATATACTCTCTTCCTTCACCTGTTCTTAAAAGTTCAGATGTAAGAGGTTCTCCTATATACTCTCCTACCATGTAATCACCATCAGCATCTGTAATTGAACCTCCTTCTATGTATGAACCTGAGTATGCTTTAAAAGCTTCCGCTCCAGATACATGCATAACAAAAGATCCAGGTTTTATATTAGTACCTACATGCGCTCTTGGTATAGAAATTATAGAAGCTTCAGAAGCTATTTTTCTTGAGCCAGAGCTGAATCCTGATTGTATGTAATTATCAAACGAACCAGATTGTAATTTATCATCACCGTGAATAAAGTTGGAATAATATAACTGGTTAATACTACTAAATGCTAAAAAGTTATTTCTTGAATTATTATTAAGAGTTGTAATTGAATCGAAAGGACTTATATAATAATCTCCAGAGCTACTATAAGCAAAAAAAGTATCTATCCCATATGTCTGCAGCCCGTTTACCGCACCACTTTGAGAGATAGCGTTGTAGCTTTTATGAGCTACATAGGATGTTACATAAACATCTTGTTTGTTTAGTTTTTTGTAAGCACTCATTCATTAATAATCAAGCTTTATCCTAACTAATGCTTCTTTAGTAAAATCTTTTAATAACGGTTTTGATAGTTTAGCTGTTGCTAATAAGTCATTGTTATCATTATATAGACCTACAGTAGTAATATACGATTGAGGACTATTAATCATAACGTCATGTCTTAATTCTCCAGATCCACTCGTATTAGAAGGATTAGAAGAATAATTAAATTCTGCATTTCTTGCTCTTACGAATACTAAATTAGAAGAAACTGTCTCTTCCCCGTTAAGTTTAAATGAAGCTCCATCTACTATAGCATTAAATATCTTACCTGGGTTAGCTCCGTTAGCATTGTTACCTCTAGTAGATCCTAGTGTAATACCACCAGCAGATCCTGTTGCATCTAATGCCGCTGCGTTAAGTAGTATTAGTCCTACATCAGGTAGAAACTTACCGTAAGAACCAAATGTTCCGTCTTTTGTAAATCCGCTACTGTTATTAAAGTTACCTGAAGTAACAACAGTTCCTAGAGAACCTGTTACAAGTTCAAATACTCTTCCTGCATCCGTAAATGTTGTTGTAGTTACTTGATTACTATTATCGGTTAGTACAATTCTTTCGTTTGCGTCTGATGGACACTTTAACGTTAATGCTAATGTACCCGGTAATAATTTTTCTTTATATCTAGCTCTCTCTAATGATATTGCATAGAAGTGAGAACCAGAATAGTCTCCAAAAATAAAGCTATCTTCTTCATCTGCTAATACTAATGATCTGTACTGACCATATACAGTAGCGCTTGGTGTCGAACCTGTTACTGCAGTATTAAAATAAGCTGAGCCAGAACCTTTTTCATCTGCATAAGCTAATGAAAACTGTACCGCTGCTGTTGAATCATTACTAGCTGTTTGGTAAACGTTATAATAATATTCTCCTGAAGCACCTGCTACCTGTGTTGAGGAAGTAATAAACTCTGTCTGTTCAGTTACACCATTACTAAAAATTGTTGATGTGACTGATTCAGCACTTATTACTACGTCTTGTGGATCAAATCTTTTATATGACATCTCTTATATATTAATTAGTTTTAGTAATAGTTACAGGTATTGTAATTCTAGCTCCTGAATCTCTTCCGATTACAGTGATAGTAGTCTGTAAAGCTGTAACTGTACCAAATAAAGTATTTACTGCTGTTGCAGTTAAGTTTAATGATGTTCCTATTACAGTTTTAGATATATTAGTACCTATAGTCTCTGTGTTATTTAATCTTTCAGCTTCTTCTGTGTTTACACCTACTCCTATAAATGTTCCTAATACTCTAGCATCTGCTATAGTTGCTGAGTATCCGTTAGCTTCAAATGTATTTGTCGATCCAAGATAGTTTAGCGTTTGAGGGGTAATTGCTAAAGAAGCTCCTTGTTTTAATGTTATTGCAGCGTAACCTAAATCTAGTACAGGTATTTTTGAAGTACCTCTAGGTAGAGTAGTTAGCTTGTATTTCATTATTTGAGTTTCATCTGGAAACGCTTCTAAAAGAGGCATATTTTCTAATGCTTCTCCATAATATGCAGAACCTGAGGGATGGTTTGGATTATATAATGTATAATCTATTTCGTCATCTGCTAGTGCAAACTGTGTTAGTTTAAAGGAACCGTCCCCTCGTGCAAGTAATTCTCTTCCTTTCTTGGTCAGAATTGCATCAACGGTTACCACTGAGTTATTTAAGTATCCCATTTTTGTTATTAATTAATTTATTATA
>MDTB01151000.1_pt1 | contig 25248 bp, 22 predicted proteins | sample 811161 | NCBI WGS metagenome assembly MDTB01 (sample SAMN05326650, study PRJNA326480) | marine metagenome | isolation source: seawater | place: Mediterranean Sea | collected 2009
GACGACATCAACCATTCGGGCCACCCTTGAGCGCATAGGTGCGATCACCCCTGAACGTGTAGAGCAGTTCGCGCCACGGACCCGTGATCGCGAGGTGCCCGTATGGCTTGATCCCGTGAGTGGAGTCCTCTTCATTGACGACTACTACGTCGGAGATGATGAGTACACCTCAGGGAGTTACAGGCGAGATCCCGTTGGTCCCGACTTCGAAGACTGGTCCGACACCCAGCGACGTGTTGATGATTTTCGCTCTCTCTACTTCGGCCAATCGGTTCTGGACTTCGGCTGCGGTTCTGGAACCTTCCTCCGACTAATTCAGCCGACAGTCGACAATGTCCAGGGAGTTGAACTGCAAGAGTCCTATCGGGATACCCTCCTACGAGATGGCATCGCTTGCTTCGACAGCCTGGATCACTGCTCCCCAGCTGATGTCGCCTTCCTCTTTCATGTTCTCGAACATCTGCCGGACCCTTTGGCAGTCCTCAAACAGTTGAAGGCGCTGCTGATCGATGCAAACGGCCTTCTCGTGGTCGAGGTACCACACGCGCGAGACTTCTTAATCTCATCAGCCCGCAGTCAACCGTTTATTGACTTCACGCTTTGGTCACAGCACCTGGTGCTGCATACACGCGATTCATTGAGGCGACTTCTGGTCCATGCAGGCTTTACCGAAATAGACATCTGGGGAGTGCAGCGTTACGGCATCGCCAACCACATGAAGTGGCTGATTGATGGAAAACCAGGCGGCCATAAGGATTCGATTGCGCTTATCGAGACTCAGGATCTTTCAGAGGCTTACGCCGCGGCTCTTGCCCAAATGGATGCAACTGACACTCTCGTCGCTACCGCCCGTTGATGCGGACTAAGGTGCCAATGTGTCCACAGCCCAAGTCCCGAGGAAAGTAGCGGTCTTCGGCGCGAGTTCCTCCGTGGGTGGGGAGGTATGCAAGTTATATCTCGCCGCAGGGCACTCGGTAAGAGCGCACTACAAGCGGGACTCAACGACGTTGTCGCTGCTCGCGGCCAACAGCAGCCTTGAGGCGGTGCAATGTGATCTCGCTGATCTCGACTCAGTTCGTGAACTTGCTAAGGCCAACACAGATGCTGACATTCTGATCTTTCTTGCATCCCTCGCAAAACCATCTGATCTTGAGCATCTGGACGTGCCACACCTGGAACGCACATTGGCCATCGGGGCACTCTCCAACTACATTCTCATGGGAGCAATCGGACCGGCTATGGCTCAGCGTCAGTGGGGCCGAATAGTGATCGGCTCCAGCATAGGAGTCAAGTTCGGGGGAGGCGCAGACTCCTTCGCGTATGCGCTTGCTAACCACACAAGTGAGTTTCTCCCGCGAAGCGTCCGGGACTGGACAGGAAGCAACGTACTCACAAACGTTGTCCGCATCGGAGTCACAGACACCCCGCTCCATGATGCTTTTCCGGAACGTGACTTGCAGCAGAGGGTTGAACTAATACCTGTGAAGAGGGCTGCAACTACGGCAGAAATTGCCGACTTCATTACCTGGTACGGGTCTGAGCAGAACACCTATGTTTCCGGGCAGACAATTGCTATCTCCGGTGGCGAGTAGCGTTGTGTCGCATGGAATTCCCACCGCTGTATTTCTCGATGTCGATGGGGTCTTGATCGATTCCGTTGACGTAAAGGGCGAAGCCTTTGTCGAGACTTTCGACGATTTTCCGCACAGTGCTGAGAAAGTTCTTGCATTTCATCGGGCTCACGGTGGCCTCACACGCGAAATCAAGATCCGACAAATCCTCGAATCTCTGGGCGATGAATCGCCTGCGGAATCCGAAATCTCAGATCGGGTCAGCCGATTCACCGACCTAGTCGTGCAACGAGTTATTGACGCTGCTGAGATTCCCGGGACCTACGAATTCTTGCGAGAGTGGTCTAACCGGTGCCCGCTATACGCAGTTTCGGCTACTCCGGACGAGGAACTTCAACGAATCATGGCTGCCAGAGGCCTCGTCCCCTTCTTCCAAAGTGTGAGAGGTTGGCCCCCTGAGAAGTCTGGGTTAGTCAGTCAAGAGATCGCGTCTGGGGGATTCAAGGCGTCCGAGTGCATTTTCGTGGGAGACAGTAACGAGGACCACCGGGCGGCAAGGCGAGCCTCCGTTCCCTTCATCTTCTTCGGTGCGGCCCAGCCCGGCGTCACACACGCAAGTGTCCCCCGAATAACGAGTTGGTCTGCCTTTGCCAAGGCCGTGTCAGAAGTACTGGACCGCTGAGGCTCCTAGAATCAGGGGTGAATAGCAAGATCGTGAATGGAGGATTCTTTGGCCAACGTACTGGTCTCGACGGTCCCCTTCGCTTCTCACGACAGACTCCCCCTTGAGCTACTGGACTCGGTCGATGCCCACGTCACAATCAACCCGCTAGGTCGGCGCTTGCAGGAGGAAGAACTCAAGGAACTGATCGCTACGACAGAAATTCTCATTGCGGGCACCGAGCCGATCACCCGCAAGGTTATAAAGGCCGCCCCGAATCTTCGGTTGATCGCACGTGTGGGTATCGGTCTCGACAATGTCGACCTTCTCGCCGCTCAGGAGCGTGACATCCAGGTCACTTACACGCCCGAAGCACCGGCACCAGCGGTTGCCGAGCTCACGGTCGGCCTGATGGTTTCCCTTCTTCGACACACTCACACGGCGAATGCGCTCCTTCATGACGGGCAGTGGAATCGCTTCATGGGCCGCCGCATTGGTGAATCGACTGTCGGTGTCATTGGTGTCGGGCGCATCGGCAGCCGGGTCATTCAAATTTTAAATTCGTTTGGCGTGCGCCGGTTCCTCGCCCACGACGTCGAGCCGCGAAATGACTTAATTGAAGGAACAGACGTGGAATGGGTTAGTCCAGACAAGGTTTTCAGGGAAGCAGACATCGTGACCCTGCACGTGCCCCTCACTCCAGAAACGCAAAAAATGGTCGGCCGCACGCAAATTGATCTGATGAAGGCCGACGCGGTTCTCATCAACACTTCTCGAGGTGGCGTTGTCGACGAGGTGGCGCTGCTGCGTGCGCTCCAGGACGGACACCTTGATGGTGCCGCAATTGATGTATTTGCTCACGAGCCCTACGAGGGTCCCCTCACAAGAGAATCCCGTTGCCTGCTCACCAGCCATATGGGGTCCATGTCCATTGATTGTCGACGTCGCATGGAAGTGGAGGCTACGCGCGAGGCAGTTCGCTTCCTCACCGGGAAATCGACCCTGTGCCCGGTTCCAGAGCACGAGTACCTAATTCAGTCTCAAGAACAGGGCACAACCCGATAAGTCAGTCGCGATGCTGTGAGATCCAGTACTCGGCTTGAGGCAATTGATAGACGAAGTCCACATCGAGTCCGGCTTCGTTTTTGATCGGGTAGATGCGTTGGCCCATCCACTTCTGCGGCAGGAGTCCCGAATGCAGGTCCTCAAGGTTCTGCGGCCGCACAACTGACACACCCATGTCGGCAAACCAGACCTCACCTTGAGAGTCTCGGTCACAGTTCAAGGTTTTGGGATCACCGAATACCTCAAAGGGTACAAAAGGTTGCAGCAGCCCTTCGTCGGTGATCCGCCGGGCCCGCAGAGGGCTCCACATGTTGTAGCACGAGACAGTAACGGCCGAATCCACGTCGGGCCGTTCACGCAGGACAGCAATTCCTTCACTGATTTGTTCGGAAGTCACCGTGACAGCATTTGCCATCAGTAGGGCGTACATCTGCACATGCACGCCTTCTCTTTGAGCGTCCGCCTGCACAACACCATGGGCGTGGGCATATACGTCCTCGCCCAATGCAGCATCACTTGCCAAGTGATCGGGGCGCTCGATGATGCGAAAGCCAAAGGATTTGGCAATAGCGACGATGTCCGGGTCATCGGTTGAGACGTAAATCCGATCCACATCCGGGCACTCCTGAGCAGCATTGAGCGGCCACCACACCATGGGGTGACCTTCAATCTCCCGGGTATTTTTCCCCGGAAGTCCGGATGAACCCTTTCGCCCAATGAGTATCGCGGCAATCACCCGAGGTCCCCCCCGTCACGTGAGCGAAGACTGTTGGGTGTCTCAGTCGCATCTCTCATGAGCTCCAGGAGTCCCAATCCAAGGTCGACGTAGGTCTTGCCCATCATTCGCCGTCCGGAATTTCCTTCCAGAGCGTACGGTGATAGGCGATAGCGGCCTTCGAAGGGCTCATCGTTGAAGTGCACTTCAATGTCCTCACCGATCATCTCGGTGATCATCTCGATGACCTCGCGGGTCGTCATGCGCTCGTGGCCAGTGATGTGCAAGGCCTGCCCAACATGAGTCTCATCCAGCGCATCGACAGCGAGGGAGGCGGCATCAAGGATGTGTACGTACTCACGCACCTCACTGCCATTTCCCCAAAAATCAATACGTTTCTGGCTGACGGCTTGGTGGATGAGCCGTGAAATCGCGTTGTTGGCATCAGCCCGCGCGCCATAGAGGGACCCGAAACGCAAAATCGTGCTCTGAAGGTCCCACGCCCCGGAGAGGTCGCTGACGAGACCCTCAGCAGCCCGCTTGGTCGTGCGGTAGACAGAGCCTCCACGCGCATAGACGTACACGCTGCTGGCGTGCATGAAGCGACTCACGCCCAATGCAGCCGCGGTCTCCAGAACCCCCAAGGTGCCCAGCACATTGACCTCGGTCGCCCGCCGGGGCTCTGACCGCGCTTGATCCAAGTCTGCGATCGCAGCGCAATGATAGACGGCTTCGCACCCCCCCATCGCTTGCGCGACGACCTCGCGATCACGGATATCTCCAACCACTGCCACATAGCCGCCAACTGGGGGATCCTGGTCATCCAGGGAGATAACGTCGTGTCCGCGGCGGACAAGCTCTTCGGCGATATGACTCCCAAGAAACCCAGATCCACCCGTCACAAGAACCCTCACAGCCAACTCCGCATCAAACCGTCACACATCCTCGACAAGGACTCAGGGACTGTCGCTGCCGCTCAAGGTGGAGTTCCCGAAGCTTCGAATAGCCCTTACCGGTCCAAATCTCACTCACGAACTCAGAGTCAACGTTGCCCGGACTGAGGAAAGAACGGTAATCGACATCACAGGGATTCACTCGGCCGTCCCACCATACGAACGTTCGCCGCCACAAATCAGAGCAGGCATCCGCGATCCCATTCGGTTCATTGTCGTAGGCGTTTTCCCATGGGTTGTAATCAACGAAGGCAACCTGATCCACGTGTTCCTGCCAGAAGCTTTCAATGGAGTCGTGATCTTGCCGCTTTCGGTCAAAGGCGACTCCCGATACGCGTGTGATCGTTCGCGACTTCGGATAATCGCGCTCCTTGATTTCCTTGAAGCGACGGATATTGCCCATAACCTTCTCAAAGTCACCATTTATCCGCAGTTGCGCGTAGGTTTCCGGATCTGCAGCATCGGCTGAAAAGACAAGCGTGTTGGGCTCTGATTCAAGAATTGCATGGGCGCGACGTTCATCCAGGAATGTAGCGTTTGTATTGATCTTGAATCCGAGGAACTTTCCTGAGGCGTAAGCGAGCATTTCCTCAATACCTTTGGTGAGTAGGGGTTCGCCACGCGACGCCAAAGTTACAAACTCAACATGTCCCTCAATTTGATCAACTATCTCCCTGAACCGTTCTACCGGCATCTGCCCCATATGGCCCTCTTTGCGCTGGGTAAGGAGGGGGTCCGTTTGAAAACAGAAGACGCAGCGGAAGTTGCAGATTGAAGTGGGTTCAATCTGGAGGCAAGGTGGGTAGTCATCCACTTCATGAGTCTTGGGAAAAGTGTCGTAGCGGTACCGGTGATACAGGTATCTGGGTAATTCGTGATCAGAAATACGTGCGATTTCTTCTACAACGTGAGGCCTGAGGAAGAACGGATCTGCCGAAGGGCCTGAATCGGGACTTTCCAGATCTGCCAAAGCCCTCTGCAGCACGCTGTTCATGTACTCAGGGACGTCTGGGGAAGCTTGATGCAGCGCCTCTATTCGACGCTCTACCGCATCGGACGACGACGAGCCGGAGACCCTTGCGAAACTATCTCCTTTACGATAAACGGATGGCGTATCCAGAACGACTTTCCTTCCTGCGACTGAGCTAATCCTTACATGACGAGCCTAACTGTCTGGTGCAGCCAAGATCCTCCCCCTCTGAATTGTGAGCGAGTCGTGCTCTGGGGAGCTTTCCTACCCGACGGAGCCCCCAAGTCTTGGATTTCCCTGCCCCAGCAGATTTATGACCGCCGGGATTCCCTGCGAGCCGAATACCTCGAGTGGCTCCATGAGTTAGGCATGACGACGTTGAGGCGTAGGCCACTTCGCGACCGGTTAATGATTCGACCCACCCTGAGTTACTGGTGGATGACCGTTCCTGCCTGCCACTCCATGGACCGAAATTCCCCCGTGTACGACACGGTGCGCCTATTAGAACTGGAGCGCGTCGCAGAGGCGATGGGTGCCGACGCTGTCGAGCTTAAGTGCCCACCCGATGGTCCAAGCGGGTTGCTTCGCACCTGGGCACGTTCTTCTGGACGGGCCTTCAAGTTGGCCACGATTGCGCCAGTTACCGGGAGGCCTGCAGGCGAGAATCTAGGCCAACGGGTCAAGGACTTTGTTCTGGTCGCATTCCCGCCGCTCGGTGCCCTGGCCGCCTTGCTGGCCATAGGCAAGCAGGGAGGAAACCAGCCGAGCACAGGGGCAGGCGACAAAGAGGCACTCGTAATGATCGACTATCTCGCCCACCTCGACAAGGACTCCAGGAAGAGCGGGAGTTTTGCCTCAAACTACTGGGGGCCACTCGTCAACGTGGTCGAGGAGCAGGGCCCAACCACATGGCTTCATCTTTCGGCCAACAGGCCCAAGCGTTCAAACATCGCCACCGACGTGCAGGCCATGAATGAGTGGACAACGCCTCCTCATACCCGACACGAACTCCTTCATGCCGGCGCCTCAGCAAAGGTCAAAGCCCGCGCATTTCGCGACTACCTACGCGTCGCAAGAATGGGAATCTTGACAACACGCAAGCGCAAAGTCTTCTATCTGTCTCGAGCCAAAACGACTGTTTGGCCGACCTTCAAGAAGGCTTACCGGGACGAGTGGTTTGGTGCTACGGCCATGCTTAACTGTCTTTACCTTAACCTTCTGGAGGACTACTTCACGAATCATTCCCCTGCACGCCTAGGCATCTATCTGTTCGAGAATCAGCCATGGGAAATGGCGCTCATCCACGCGTGGAAGAGCGCAGGCCACGGAACACTGATCGGTGTCGCCCACTCGACGGTGCTCTTCTGGAACACCCGCATCTTTAAGGACCCGCGTGACATTAGGAAAAGTCGGAGTTACGCAGCAATGCGATGGCCCGATTCTGTTGCCGTCAACGGGCCTGCGATGCGCTCAATGTTTGAGGAGGGCGGCTTTGATCCGTCACTATTGGTTGACGCAGAAGCTCTCCGATACTTGGGACTTGCGAAAGACGGGCAACAGCGGGATCCGTCGGTCAAACGAGTGCTCCTACTCGGCGAGTACTCCTGGTCTGCGACCGCTCACATGATTGCAACAGTCGAAGCTGCCCTAGCGATCGGTGACCTAAGCGTCAGCATCGTCTTTCGACAGCACCCGGCTACTAGCCCCACCTGGACGGAAACACCACGCTGGCTCGCCCTTGACGCCAGTGAGTCAATCACCGACGCGCTGAGAACCTGCGATGCGGTCATTTGCGGCCCAATGACTTCGGCCTCCGTGGAGGCCGCATTAAGCGGGCGCTGGACCCTCCTCTTAGGTGACGGAGAACACCTCACGTGTAGTCCGGCGGAAACGCTACACGCCGCATGGGCTTTGAGCCCGGAAGATCTGCACAGGTTGCTGTCGAGTAGACGGCAGCAACCAGGTGAACCAGCGCCATCATCTTCGGTCTTCTTCTACCTTGACCAAGACCTGAGTCGCTGGAAATGTGCCCTTTCTGCCGAGGGTTGACTTTGCGTGTCGGGCAAAACGGCGACACTGCCGAACGTGTCGGTCAGGCCAGTTGCGAACCCTGGTTCTACAGCAGTATCAGACGACTGCGTTCTGATGATCGTGGAGCCGCTAATGGAAATGCCGTCCTCAGGCCCTCATGTAAGCGGCTTGGGATGCCCCTATGGGCATTGGGCTTTGTCGAGCCAGTAATCACCCCAGCAAGTCCCTGAGCACCTCAAACGCGCCTCAGGGTAACGAGTCGGTAGCCTCAACACGAGAGGCGGTGCAAAGTTCAATGATCACAATTCACTGCGGTCTACACAAAACAGGAACATCCTCGATTCAGTTTGCCCTGGCGAACACACCAAAGCATCAACTCGGCTTCCTCTCGGTTCCCAGTCCAGGCATGGACCGAAGTGACTCCGGTTGGCGATCTCGCTTAGCACAAGCTTTCGATAGTCCCTACGCGGTGTTGAGTGATGAGGCCCTCTTGGGCTCCCCATTCGACGGCTATTCGGCCGCCGAATCTCGTGCCGACATGGTTGCGAAGGCATTGGCTGGTAGGCCCGCCCAGATCGTGGTCTACCTTCGACCCCAGCATTCATGGTTGTTGAGCGTCTTCATCCAAGCTGCTCAGCAAGGAGAACCCCTCGACGCCAGCAATTTCGTGCAAACTGCTTGCGACAGCCCCTGGATCAAGTGGTCGCACTTGATCGCCATGCTTACGGAACGAACTGGCGTTCGGAGCGTAGTTCCCCGCGTCTACGCTCCTGGTAGAGATGTGGTGTCAGATTTCTTTTATGTATCCGGCCTTGGCCCTACGCCCAACTTCGGCAAGCCAGGGGTGCGCGAAAACGTCTCTGTTTCGCCAGCTCATGTCCCTATCCTCAGGGCGATCCTTCAGTCAGGAGAATTCTCTGAGGGTGGAAGGTCTGCAATCCGCCAGTCATTTCAAGGAGTCCTCTCCCAGGGAGCTCCCAAGGGGATCGCGTCATTTTCTAGAGCCGAACAGGAACGAGTAACCGAAGTCTTCCGCGATGACTGGATTCTCCTCGCTAATCAGCTTTCAGATACTTACCCGGATGAGGCTGAGAGCATGCTCGCCGTTGTCCGGGAGTGGCCATCAAACTCTCTGCCCTCATTGGATGGCGGCCTAGAGAACCCCATCGTGATTCAGGAGATGGCACGTTGCTTAGGAATACTGGCCTCCAGTCAGGTCACCTCTCCTGACGGATTCTGGACACGGGGATGGCGGAAAATCACAACAGACCCAGCCAGCGTGCCGGGCGCCTTTGTGAGGGCCTGGCGCAAACACCTGGGACGCTAAGTCCGAATTGAGCGAGGGCAGCCATGGTCAGGACGGGACGGCTGCGATCGCACCCAAGGTAAATTGCTCACTGATGTCATAAACTCCTGCTATGCCCGGCTATGAGGTTTTTGACCATCGTGAACGTCAGGCCGTGAACGATCTCTTTGACGCCAACGGAGGCGTCCTGTTCGCGCATGGATTTGATGACATCAGAAATGGTGTGTACCGAGTTCGTGAATTTGAGGCGGCGTTCGCGTCACATTTCGGATTCCCACATGCTCAAGCAGTGTCAACTGGCTCGGCTGCCCTTCGCCTCGCTCTTGAGACACTGGGCGTCGGGAGAGGCGACGAAGTCATTGTTCCTGCCCACACCTTCATTGCTACCGTCGAGGCAGTTTTGCAGGTCGGTGCGATTCCCGTTGTCGTGGATATAGACGAATCACTAAACATCAACACTGCCGCAGCAGCACAAGCAATCACGTCGCGTACTCGGGCCTTAGTCCCCGTGCACATGATGGGCGAGTTAGCCGACATGGTTGCAGTCATGAGCCTCGCCGAGAAGCACAATCTCTTGGTGGTGGAGGACTGTGCTCAGGCCCTTGGCGCGAGCCTCAATGGAGTATTCGCAGGATCTTTTGGTCATGCCGCTGCGTTTTCAACCGATGCCGGGAAGACCATTTGTACTGGCGAGGGCGGGGTCGTCGTTACCCAATCGGAACATGACTACGTGCGCTCACGCGCCCTTCACGATCACGGCCACGCCTACGATCCCGATGTCCCACGCGGTTTAGATCCCGCAATTGCCACAGGCTTCAACTACCGGATGACCGAATTGCAGGCTGCCATTGGGATTGTCCAACTCGACAAACTCAACGTGATTGTCGCCGGACAGCGTCGGAATCGATCTCGATTTGTTGAACGTCTGGACACGCTTCCCGTGCCCATCCGCCCATGCCTCGATCCATCTGGTGCACTCGATGACACCCTTGTGCTACTCATGCCGACTGAAGTGCAAGCGAGCGTCATGGCCACCCACATGGCGACCCACGGGGTTGGTACGAAGAATCTGCCAAGCGCCATGCGTTGGCATTTTGCGGGATGCTGGGAACATTTGCTCGGCCCGGCTGACGGACGTTGGTCGAGCAGTGCTGCCATTCTCAATCGCTGTATCGCGCTTCCCATCAACGTGGCGGTAACCGAAAGCCAGATCGATCGAACCTGCGATGTCGTGATCGAGGCCGCGCACAAAGTGCTCTAATCGTCAGCGCAAAAGATCTTCAGGATTGTCTACGTCCAGGGAAAACTCGCGGGGCATCACGAACAGTTCAGTGACTCCGGGCACGAGAAATGAGTGCTTCTCACGCAGGAATTCAGGCTCTGCTACGTACATAGCTCCATTGATGTAGTAATACTTGCCAACGTACGACTGGCGACCAGAAGAGTCAGCCGGTGGATCGACCAGATACTCCCACGGCTGATTTGGACTACGAACGGTCAGGCATTCCATGGGGTGCTCTGTCATCGGGCTAACGGAGATGAGTGACTTCGCTGGCTGAGCGAAGAGCCGGTCGGTGAATTCGCGTATGTGGCCCGGTGTGCGTAAGGGCGAAGTGGCCTGAAGCATCATGATGTAGCGGAAGTCGCGTCCACAAAAATCGCGCATCCATTCATATCCATGCATGAGGACATCCGCGATGGGACTGTCATCACCGGCTAATTCATGAGGGCGGTGGTAACCCGAACTAAAGCCCTGTGACTCGCAGTAGTCCCGAATTTCAGCGTCTTCCGTGGAGACGAGAACATTGCAGAAATCAGGGAGTTGCCGCACTGCATCCAGTGTGTGGCGGATTAGCGGTTCACCACGAAAGGGGGCGAGGTTCTTGCGGGGAATGCCTTTGGAGCCACCGCGTGCGGGCACAATGATAAGAATGTCGTCAGGGGAAAGATGAGAGGTCACTGACTATCCACAATTCCTTGGACGCAATCTGCGACGAATCCCAAGTCCGCGTCGGCTAGTTTGACCGACGACGGCAAGCACAGGCCACGGGCGGAGATCTCATCCGACGCAATGAATGTCCGATCTCCCGCGTACCGGGCGAAGGCTGGCTGCACGTGGAGCGGGTAGAAGACTGGACGTGTTTCAACACCCATGGCCAAAAGTCGCTGACCGACAACGTCTGTTCTCAGTCCTTGCGGCAACAGCACCACGTAGAGCCAGTGAGAGTTGACTCCATTGACGATAGCGGGGGGGAGTTCCACCCCTGATGCCAAACTCGGCCTGAGACTTTCTGTGTAACGGCTAGCAATCTCTAACTTTCTGCCCAAGATTGAGTCAATTCGTCGAAGTTGCGCCAGCCCGAGTGCTGCTTGAAGATTTGTCAAGCGCAGGTTGGTACCCCATTCGTCATGCCAGTATTTGCGCTCACCAGACATCCCGTGCCCCCGAATGGTCCGGGCGCGTCGAGCCAAGGAAGAAGAACTAAACGTGACCATTCCGCCTTCGCCGGTAGTAATGGTCTTGTTGCCAAAGAATGAGAAAGCGCCCGCGTCGCTCTGACTCCCAACATGCCTACCGTCTACCAGGGATCCAAGAGCTTCAGCGCAGTCCTCGATCACCAGAAGGCCGTGAGCACGCGCGAATTCCAGGATTTCCGTCATAGGAGCAGGGAATCCGTAAAGGTGGACAACCATGATGGCCCGCGTACGCGGAGTGACAGATGGCTTCAGTGAAGCGACATCCACGCACCAAGTTGATCTATTGACGTCAACTAGCACTGGAGTGGCACCAACCTGGATCACAGCGTTGGCCGTTGCTCCGAAAGTGAGGTCTGGAACAAGAACTTCATCGCCAGGTCCAATGCCTAGCGTCCACATTGCCAACTCGAGAGCTGCAGTGCCGTTACTGACAGTTACCGCCTCTTCTACCCCCACGTACGCTGCAAATTCCTCCTCAAACTCAGTCACGAACCGCCCGACGGACGAAACCCAGCCAGACTGCACGCATTCGGTCACAAGATCGATCTCATACTGCGTAATTTCAGGGTCGGCAACTGGAATGAGCGTGCTTCCCTGGCCACGGAAGACCAGGTCCACAAGCTCGCCGGTCTTGTCCAGTAGGGGGATAACATCAATGCCCTCACGAAAGAGACGATAGATTTCGGCGGGTGACATGCCGACCCTTGCACTGACGAAATCAGTGTTCATAATGTTCTCGAGGGGAGTTTCGAGGGTGTGCCCTGCCAGAAATCCACGGCGGATATCACCATCACTGATGGAGCCGACGACGCGTCCGCTCTCCATTACAAAGCAAGATCGAAGCCGAGTTTCATTGAGATTCTCTACAACATCTCGAATGGACTGACCGGTGACGAGTGTCGCTTTCGCCGACACAAAAGCGCTCACGTCAGGCATGTTCAGCCCCATTCATCAAGAAGTCTCGGGCCGTAATCGCTGCGGACACAGAGTCCTTGGGATCGGATGAATGGACTTCGACCGTCATGAAATCCTTGCGTGAGACAAGGTAGGGAAGGAACCATGCGTCTGAGCCAAATGTGAGGTGATCGTCAGCCATGCCTCCGTTGTCGCTCAAGTGGAAGCCCTCAGAGAGGGGCAGCAGCCGGGCCATCGCATCCTCCAGACCAAAGCCTAGAGTGCAAGATGAAACCTTCAGGTGGCCCACGTCCAAAAGAAGGCCAACATTGCCGGCTAGTTCGCCCAGCACCAAATCAATCTCATCCGGATCGGCCATCAGGAGTGGGTTCTCACCGAACGACTCGAGATTAAATGCTGCCAAAACATGGTTCTCAACCAAGAGTCGAACCCCTAACTCGCGGGCATGCCGGCCAAGCGTCAATAAATTCTCCATTAAACAATCGAGGGCTCGCTGCCTGGTTCCGCGGATGCTGCCTTGAAGGGGCCGACCGAGGGAAGTGACTTGCGGATCAAGACAGTAGCCCGAATGCACCGCGTAATGACTCGCCCCGAACTCCGCTGAAAGATTGAGCGCACGGGTCACCATGTCGCGTGAACGACGGGCAATCTCTTCATCGGCAGATGCCAAGTTGAGTACGAACGGATCCTCGGGCGGGGGGAAGTAGTTGTGAAGCATGATTGACGTGTGCGATGCGATTTCGCGTAATTCTTCGCGCACACGGCCGCTATATGCGCCGCCCGATAACTCCAGGGGGAAATTTGACATCCCCAAGAGCGCCTGCCCCCACGATGCCGCTGTTGCTTCGCGTGCGGCGCCCGTGGATATGTAAATTTGAGCACTCATTTAGACCTCTAACCCATATCCTCGACATGGATGATCTCGCCGGCACTCAGCGCCCGCGTCACGGCATGACCAATGACTGACCAACGATCAGCCCACATGAGCCCCGTGCCCGGCCGGCGGAGCACCACGTCTTCTTGTCCTATGACAGTCCCTGCAGGCAGAAATCTACTCGCATGCAAAGACTTGCGTGAAGTCCGAGCCATGTCTGCTTCCTCGGGCTGCAACTCAAAGGCCCCTGAACCCAACGCGGAGCACACCTCGCGAGCGAGTGTCGCCATCTGTCGAAACTCTTGAGGGTCTGCTGAAGCAAGATGGTCGGGGCCCTCCGCATGCTTGTCAACAGTGAAGTGCTTCTCGATTACAACGGCACCAAGAGCAACTGCAGCGGTGGCCGCCGTAACTCCTTGGGTGTGGTCGGAATACCCGACGGGTAGCCCGAACTCTTCTGCGAGTCGGACCATTCGCCACAAGTTGGCTTCCTCTATTGGTGTGGGGTACTTAGAGACTGCGTGCATCAGCGTGACGGTAGCCGCCGGCTCGGGATAGGCATCAAGCGCCTGGTAAATCTCATCGATTGACGCCATCCCCGTGGAGATGATCACTGGTCGCCCCGTCGCGGCGATTGCCTCTTGAAGAGGTATGTCGACGACATCAGCGGAGGCTGTCTTGAACCTTCGGACGCCAAGTTCGTCAAGAAGAACGACACCCTCGGGGCCATAAGGAGTCGACATGAACTCCACTCCGAGTTCCTGGCAATAGCACGCAAGCTCCACGTGCTGATCACGCGTGAGCGCTAGCTTTCGAAGCATGGAAAGGTGACTGTCCGACGACGTGTCACGCTCCTGGTATCGCGCCTTAGGCGTGGCCGGAGAGGCCAGGAGGTCAGCAGTGAACGTCTGGAACTTCACTGCGTCAGCTCCGGCATCTACCGCTGCACCTACGAGCTCGCGAGCCTGCGACATTGATCCGTTGTGATTGACTCCAATTTCAGCGATCACTAACGGCACGGCGCGCTTCATGGCGTCCATGAGTGTAGCCTGGCTAAGGGGAAATACGTTCCTTTTGGGAGGTTCAGATGACTAAGGCAACTACCGCTGAACAGGTCGCTCACTACCGCAAGCATGGCTGGGTCAAGGTCAATACCCTCTTTGATCCGTCGGAGATTGAGGTGGCGATCTCCCACGTCGAACGTTTCGTGAATTCAGGAGCTGACGAGCTCCAGGGCCGTCACATCAACCGTGTGGACGGTGAGATTAACTCCATTCATCGTCTGCAAGATGACTCATGGGTTGATGGCGTGCTTCACTCAAAGGAAATGCTGGAGTTCGCGCGTCCTTTCTTGGACGACGAACCCGTTCCCCGTAAGTGCGAACTTTTCGCCAAGCCGGCGCGAATTGGGATGCCGTCACCGCCTCATCAGGACAATTACCTGTTCTGCATCCTGGGCGGGAACGCGATCACTGTCTGGGTCGCCCTTGATCCAGCAGGCGAAGATAACGGCGCCCTCTACTACCGCGACGGCAGCCACCTCGCTGGCTTGCTTCCGCACGTGAAGTCGTTTGCGCCAGGAACTTCACAGCGATTAGACGACGACGTTGATCTCAGCAAGTACCCCCCAGTCATGCCCGAACTCCAACCCGGTGATGCACTCGTGCATCATTCAGAAATCGTTCATGGCTCGCAAGCGAACACTAGTGACAACCCACGTCGAGGCTGGACTCTGCAGTACAAGGCGGCATCAGCCGAATATGACACAGCGCGCATCGCCCAGTACGAATCTGACCTTGCAGAGCAACTCGAAGCCCGAGGGCAGGCAGAGCAATAGCGCGCACTGGAGGAGGACGGAAGAGGTTCATTCTTGTTATTGACGCTCCACTAACTAAACGTGACCGAGAGCGCTACCAGGTGGATCTACTCGCCGCGGCCACGCACTCGCTTGAAGTTTGGGATATTCACCCTTTCCAACAGCCTCGCGAAGACTCGCCTCTGCTTGACATCGATGGAGTGGATTACGTCTTTATGACCGGACAAGCCACGTTCAACCGCGCATGTCGAAGTTTGACGTCTAGAGACGTGATCCTTGCAATGAATGGGATGTTGGAAGGGCAGGCTATATCCCACCACGTCCTTCGCGAAAGCCTGCTGGGGAGCCCTGCTCAAGTCGGGGCAGTAAGTGCTGGGACGCGGCCCGCCGAAATTTCGGATCCGAAACTTACAACTGTAGGTGGGCGAGCAAAGCGTGCCGCCCGCGAATTGATCGCGGGGCGGATCAGCGCTCGCTATGTAGCCAAGAGAAGCCGGCAGATCGTCACATCGGCCAGATTTGCTCCCTCGGCAGAGCGCAGGGCTCTTCAGTGGTCTTGGACGGGACCTGATCCGACTGTAATTGACACTCAGGTTCTCGATGCTCAAACCCTTCAGCGCAGATTGCACACATGGGACTTCGACAGCGAATTGCGTGCTCCTGCAACGACGCAGGAGCGGCGCGGCCTCATTCTCGTCGAATCGATGGGCCCTCTGCACCCCGACTTCGCCATTCTAGATCTTAAAACCTTGGTGCCATCAAGAGATTGGTTCAATCTCATTGTGGCGCAGTGTCAGGAACTTGAACGAGCACTTGGGCAGCCGCTGAGAGTCGCAGCACACCCCCGCGCACCCGAAGGGTCACTTGACCAGTGGTACGCCCCATTCGAAGTCGTCTACGAAAACACTCGTCCCCTCGTAAGAAATGCGCAGTTGGTGGTTGCTGCGGAACCATCCACAGCACTGGGATTGTGCGCGCTCTATCGGACACCGACGGCCGCGATCAAGTCTCCTGTCCTTTACCCGGGACACGACGGGCAAATGGACGCCTACCGCAGGGAACTGGGCATCCCTGTGATTGACCCTGTGGCAGGAAACCTTGACTTGCACCGCCTGCTCCTACCACCCGCAAACGCCGATGGATTTACCAACGCCTACCTTGCCGCTCCCTCATCGGGCCATCGACCCTTCTGGGAGACGGTACTCGCCGACATCATGTAGGAGCTGAACTCAAACGCCTTTAGTTAGTTCGCGAGCCGGAATGCCAACGACAACACTGTCCGCCTGTACGTCTTCCACAACGACCGCTCCTGCTCCGACGAACGCATCTTCTTGAACGCAGACGTTTGGAAGTACGCACGAACGGGTGCCAAGTCGGCTGCGGCGACCCAATGTGACGCCGCCCGAGGCAATGGCCCTCGGGTGAAGGGTTGCGAAATCCTCCGCGCTGCAGTCGTGACCAAGTGCCGCATCACGGTCGATCTGGACAAAGTTCCCGAGGGTGGAGTTCGACATGACACGTGCACCAGCAGAGACGATGCAGCCCAAACCCATTTCAACGTTTGAGCCAATCGTGGCTGTCGAATGAACGAAAGTGGCGGGTGTGAGTCCAGCTTGGGAGTACTTGATAGCCAGCTTCTCCCTAAGGACTGGATCCCCTATCGCCAACAAAAAATGCTGCGTTGTCGGTCGAGTGAGGAAGTCCAATTCTGGACCTAGCCACTTGGCACCCATTTTGCTAAGCAACTCGAAGTCTGCCTCATCGTCAAGGAAACCAACCACTTCCAGAGAGCCGACTACTTCCAGAGCACCTTGACGACCCAGGTCGCCAACGACGAAATCATGCGTTTCACGCCCGAGTCCACCTGCGCCAACAATCACGACTTGACAAGTTCTCATGAGGGTTCACGACCCTCCAGAGAACCGTGGCAGCCCCCGACCAGACTCCTCATTCAACTATCCGGGTAGGTGACAGAGTCTGGTCCAGATTCCTGACGACTTTCCCGAATCTCACGTATGAGGAAGTGAGGCCGCCCGCTCACGCGCTCGAAGAGTTCGCCCACATACTCACCCACAATGCCCAGACTGAACAGCGTGAGGCCACCCACTATCAGGGTTACGGCCATTTGCGAGGCCCAGCCAGCAACGGTGCGCCCAGAGGCGAAGTCGACGAGGACCCACGCCAGCCAGAGCGCCGCTACGACGGCCATGAAGAAGCCGACGGCCATGACCATGCGCAGCGGCTTGGTGGAAAACTGAATAGAACTTCGCATGGCGAGAGCAAGCATCCGTCCGAATGAGTACTTGGACTCCCCGTGCTCCCGAGGGCAGGCACGAAAATCCACGGACGTTGAAACGAAACCGAAGTAGGGCAGGAGCAGCCGGAACACCTTCTGATCCGGGATCTCGTTGAGCAAGTCGACGACGAAACGACTCATGAGTCGAAAGTCTGCTGCGCTGTCCTCGATAGGGACTCCGGTCAAGCTTCGCATCAACCGGTAGTAGGCCTTAGCAGATTGTCTTTTGGCCCACCCATCGTCCGAACGGTCTGAGCGAATCCCATAAACCACATCCACACGCTGGGACTGTGCGGCTTCAAACAGCTGGGCTACCGCGGCCGGCGGATGTTGGCCATCAGAATCCATTGTCACCACGTAATCGCCAGATGCGGCCCTGAGCCCGGCGTCGAGAGCCACCTGGTGACCACGGTTGGTCAGTAGGCGTACACCGCGCAATTGCGGCCAATCTAAGCCGCTTACGACATCCCACGAGGAGTCTGAACTACCGTCGTCAACAACGACGACTTCGTAGCTGACCCCCACGGCATTAAGGCATTCGCGAAGGTCCGCGAGGAAAATTGGAAGGCCTTCTGCCTCATTGAAACACGGGGTCACGACGGACAGCCGAGGCACCGAGGACATTCACGCAGCCTAAGGGAAATACGTTGCCTGAGGTCGCATCCCGGCACATCCCCTAAACTCTGCATTCGCCTACGTACCTCAAGGAACATTTGTGTCGACCGGCCCTGAGCATTTGAGGTGGTCACTTGGGCGCCACAGGCACCTGATGTCCCATCTTAGCCATTTAAGGCCTGATCAAAGGCGGCGATGACGACGCGCTGCTGCAGGGTGAGAACCAATTCCACAAAACAAATGCTCGCAAGGTGGCTCAAGGCACTCTGTGACCTTAGCCACGCATTGATGAATGCCTCCGCCTAGGCCGAGGCGGGGACAGATAGTCACTGAGCACCTAATAACTACTTGCGGGCAGAACCTGGCCACCCCTCTCATCGTCTCATCGACCCGCTGCGTCAAGCTGAATCCCTCATGGGACCTGCTTCTACTACAGGGTGCGACCTGAATTTCGTCCACCAGGTCGGGTTCGGGAAGCTCAAGGCTGTGGATAACAGCGGCCAGGCACCCGTCACCTTTCAAGACACCTTCCCCGAGGCGTAGGCTCAATCCGATGTCTCCTACGACCTGTTACAGCGTTACTTGCTCGTCCACCCGTGAAAGTCCGTCGACAGGATGTACAGCAACAGTGTTGGTATCAAGTGGATGCACCCAAATTCCCCCATCATCCGAAAGATGTGCCGCGTGGCCCGACATGGAGTGATTCGCGAACTCAACCCGAAGCGCACCGGCTACCCCCGAGATTACGTCGGACAATTTCGTAAAGCCGGGTTTAGAGTCGAACACTCGACGGAGGAAGACGATGGGCCCAGTTTCATCCATCTCTGCCACTTCGGTGCGCGCTAGTTTCCTGAGCCGGAGCCAGGCCACCTTCTGGCTCCTGATCGGCGGCATCTGCCTGCTATCGGTCTTGCTGCCCGGCCCTCACTTGCTTGGAGAGTGGGAGAGTCTTTCGGTCTTCACCATCTTCGGCGCACAGTTCAATGACATGGCTTTCGTCGTAACGCGTTTCGCCAACATCGGAGGCCAGGGCTACCCACTGCTAGAGGTCAGCCGTCATCTGGTTGAGTGGTTGCGCCTTCCCTACACAATTGATTTCATTCGCCTACCCGTCAAGTTGCTCGGCGCCGGCGGACTAGTTGCCTTCGCCATAGTGACCCGCCGGTGGTTCGGGGCTTGGCCTGCGCTGGCTGCAACTGCACTTCTAGCCGTCAATCCGATCTACCACCAGTATCAAAACGAATTGATCATCGCCGGCCCCAGCCTATTTGTTTTCATCGTGCTCGTGGAACGACTTCAACAGCTATCACGTACGCCCGGTAGTTGGGTCGGATGGGTAACTATGGCGCTTCTTTGGGCCCTCCTACTAACGATGTACGGGCCGTCACGGATCTACAGCACTGTTCTCGTTGTGACCTGGTTGGTGCTTGCGACGTATCGAGCGCTGCGCCATTCGAATTACCTGAGTATCGGCTCATTGGCCTTGCGAGGTTGCGTCTCTTTTGTGCTCGTTCCCCTTGTACTCCTGCTGGCATACCCCGGAAATCTGCGGTATTTCAATCGCCAAATGTTCTTCCCTAAGGCGGCTGAGACCGCTCTGGTTGAGGGATCGCTTCAAGGCTTGATCGGTGCCATAACCACGAATGTGCGTGTGGTTCTCGAGTCACTCATTCCGGTAACAAGGGGCGATTACCACTCCTCGTTCGTGGAAGCTACCTTAATTCAGGGCAGATATCCCACTATCCCGCTGTACCTATCGCCCATTGTGCTGACGGCGTTCGCCCTGGTGATCTGGCAGGCATGGGCACTTCGGCACAAGGGGATGAACCCCTACCTGGCCATAGTCGGTCTTGCAGCCCTAACCTCGATCCCCCCACTCACGAGTTCGATCTTCACGGGAGAGACCGGACTAAACCCGAGTCTGGTTAACCATCGACTCGCCTTCTTCCTCCTTCCGGCCTATCTCGCGATCGGCTCCGTGGTGGCCTACTTCGCGAGCAAGGGACGTTGGTGGCGAACTTCTACTGCCGTCCTTGCAGCTGGCCTCGCATTCGCAGGCCTTGCTCAGATGATTATTGGACATGCCAACTTTGTGGCGAGGGCCGCTGCAGCTGATCCCAATCTCGCGGGTGAGCCTGGGCAATCTCAGTGGCTGAGCGGATACGGCTTTGGGGGGAAGGGTGTTTCTCAGGGATCTCATTTCCAGCAGCATGAGCAATACGCGCGCTGGGCGGATGAAGCAGCGGGAGCCGTTGCAGCCCAACCAGACGACAGCATTTTGGTTGTCGCCACCTCAATTAGTTGCTTCCCGGAGGCACCACTCACTACACAAACACTCAAGGAACTGGATCGCATGAACTTTCATGGGATGTTTCTGGGAATGTATCTCGCCAACGCTCTCAATGGAGAGGCTGTTGGCTACGTGAACCTGCCTTCCGCCCAAGCGCGCGAAGCAACAATCATGTTGAAGTGGGGCGTGTTCTCCGGACCGCTCGCCGTAAGTCCTGACGGCACAATCGACTACGCGAGTCCTGACCTGACGTCATCTCGCATTATGACCTACGGATCAACGAAGCCAAAGGTCCTCGTCTCTACAACGCCAACAGAACTCGAGGCCGCTCGCAGTTTGCTCGATGACCAAAATCTCCCTTACCAGGTTGTCGACAAACCATTGCCCTGCTGGGGAAGCAATTAGGCCTGCTGCATGTCAATGACAACTCGGCCAGGCAGCCCCTGGCGGATTGCATCGATACCGTCGTTAACCTGGTCGAGGGCCAGCATCGTGATCGGCAAATCCTGAAGGCGAAACACGCCGTCCACAGCGAGGTTTGCGAGCCGGGGAATGTCGACCTCAGGGCGAGTCCCTCCGCCCTTGGACCCCGTGAGCACTGCACCGAAGTGCAGGGGGAGGGTGTCGATGGCGGCTGGCTCATCGTGATGCGGGACACCCACCAGCACGCACCTTCCACCACCTGAGACGAGACGGTAGCCAAGTTCGATCATGCGGCGATTGCCTGTTGTCTCGACTACAACGTCTGGCACACCGCCCCCGAGCGCCTGGCGGATCGCGGTTTCGAGCCCGTCGCCCTCGTCAACGGCGTTGAACGCTGCCGTAGCGCCCATGCCGCGTGCGGAGTCCAAACGCTCAGCCACGATGTCCACCCCCACAACGGGGAAACCTCCAGAGGCCCGCGCTACCTCAACCACCAGCAGACCAACACCCCCGGTGCCCAGAACAACGACTGATTCGCCGAGCCGCAGGCCAGCATCGCGACCGATCACGCCGGCCGCTGTCGTTGCAGCGCATCCCAGCAGGGGAGCGAAGCGGGGGTCGAGCCCCGACTCGAACTTCGTCACTCGATTCTCAGACACAACCGTTATCTCACTGAGGGTCGTCACCCAACCAGCGTTGAGCTTCTTGCCATTCCAGGTGTAGTTGGCCGGATCAGATTGAATCCCAGTGCCAGGCATCCAGTGGAGCACCACCGTGTCGCCAACGGCGACCGTGCGTACCAACGGACCGACCTCGAGGATCTCTCCGATGCCCTCATGGCCCAAGAGATGCGGCAAGAACTTGTCGGGGCCCTTGGTGGCGTTGATCTCGTTGACCTGAGCGCCACAGATGCCGCTATAGCGGATCCGCACAAGAACCTGGCCCGCCTTGAGTCCCTCGGCAGGAACAATCATGTCGATCAAAAGGGGTTCGCGGCTGCACTCAAGGATGGCGGCGCGGAAGGCCTGCATGGGTATCTCCTACTCGAAGTAGATGAACTCGTAGTCGCCGGTGTAGCCCACCTTGTCGAAGAACCAGATCCATTCCTCAAGATCGAGTAGGGATTCGGCGGTCAATGCCCAGCACTCAAGGTTGAACATCTCAAGTTCATTACGGTAACTCTCGGCCATGACATAGGCCTTTTTGCCAACGCGTTCAATTTCCTGAAGGGCCAACTCGAGCTCAAACAGGCGCAGGTTATGCAGGGTTGCCAAGGAAATTACCAGGTCGAACTCATCATCGGCGAATGGGTACGGATCTTGCGCCCGATGGATGAAAAGCTTCCCCGTGAAGTCCGGGTGGCGATCGGCCAAACCGCTCGTTGAGACGTCGAAGCCAATCAAACGTGCACCGGGAAGCAGCAGCTGCATTTCATACATAAGGTATGCCTTTCCGCAGCCGACATCCAGGATGCTCGACTCGTTGGTAAGTCCATACCGCTCGATCAAGGCTTCAGCCACGGGCTTCCAACGCCCAGCCATGTAGCGGTAGCCGCCATAACCGTAACGGCGATCACCGTCCCAGTAGTCCTCTTCGTACCTTTTGGCGACCACCATGGCCTCGACCTTGTCATCAACCATGCGTGCGAGGTAATCGCGAGTGGTGGCCTCGTGTAGCGGAGTTACCAACTCCAACATGTCACCCACTTGAACTCTCCTCCATTAGTTCCCGCATACGCGCGGCAAGGTGCTCACCGGTGAGGCCGGCAGCCTCCCAGTGCTGGCGTTGTGAGCCATAGGCTGTTGCAAAGCCTCCAGGGAGGCTGGCTTGGTGAATCCACCGCAGGACGCCATTGCGGGCCGCTGCCTCAACAACAGCCGTCCAAAGGCCACCAGATGGCAGGTGCTCTTCTACAACCAACGTCGCATCATGAGACGCCACAAGTTCAAGTACGGAATCAACGTCGAGCGGGTTGACCGTGGGGATATGAGCCACCGTCACCGTGCCAGCGTCAAGGCTACCCGCAGCAGCAAGACACTCGTGCCCGATGGCTCCGGTGGTCAGCGCAAGTACCCGTGACCCCTGACAAAGAATCCTAGGCGGCCCCGGCTCAAAGCCGGGTGAGGTAACGATCGGCTCGCTCCCCTTGCCCAGGCGTACATATGCCGGGCCAGGAGTGTGAGCAAGCGCAGCGACGACCTCGCGCATCTCTTGCGGGTCAATGGGGCAGAAAATCATCATGCCCGGAATCGATCTCATTAGCGCAAGGTCGTCGATCGCCTCATGAGTGGGACCGAGAGGGGCGTAGACCATGCCACCACCGCTGGCTATGAGACGCACGGGTAGCCCGTGGAGGGCCACGTCGATGGTGACTTGCTCAAGGGCCCTTCGGGTGAGGAAAGTGCCAATTGTGTGGACAAAGGGCACAAAACCCTCGAGGGCCAGTCCCGCGGACATTCCCACGATGTGTTGCTCGGCAATACCTTCCATGAGCACACGCTCGGGGTGACGCTCCATGACGTCCGCCAAGGTCCCTGCACCCAGGTCGGAGCCTACGAAGACAACTCGAGTGTCCTCATCGATCAAGTCGGCGATCTGTGCCAAGGCTGCCTTACGCACGGGCCACCGCTTCACGCAGGCCTGCGATGTCTTCCGGCCTCAGGCTAGCCTTGTGATGCCAGGAGGCGACACCCTCGGCAAAATCAATCCCCCGGCCCTTGACCGTGTGGGCAACGACCGCTGTCGGAACATCGTCCGCACGGTCGCGCAGCGCAACACGCAACTGGTTGACGTCGTGCCCGTCGACCTCAGTTACGGCAAAGCCGAATGCCCGCCACTTGTCAGCAAGCGGTTCAAGATCCCACACCTCTGAGATTGCGCCATATGACTGGAGCTTGTTGTAGTCGACAATGACAGTGAGATTGCGGTAGCGGTGGTGGCCTGCTGATAGCGCCGCCTCCCAGACGGAGCCTTCATCAATCTCGCCGTCGCCTACGACGACAAAGACACGGTGGTCTTCACTACGGATTCGGGCTGCCTGGACCATACCCACGCCAATCGACAGGCCATGACCTAGTGCGCCCGTGGATGCCTCGACGCCGGGCACATGTCCGTGCTCGGGGTGGCCACCGAGCTTGGACTCATACCGACAAAAACCACGCAGATCAGCTTCCGGAAAGAAGCCCTTATCCGCCAGGAGTGCATACAGAGCGATGCAGCCATGCCCCTTACTGAGGATGAGCCGATCCCGGTTATGGAGGTCGGGCTTGGTCGGATCAAAAGTCATAACGTCGTCGTAAAGAACCCTCATGATTTCCATGAGAGAAAAGGTCGAGCCAATGTGGCCACGCTCGCCCCCATCAAGCGCCTCGATCACGAGGTTGCGAAGGTGCCGACTGCGATCATCAAGGGGTACCTGGCTTGCGCCTTCCTCCTTATTCAACGTGACGACTCCCATCGAAGGAGGGCCTCGAGGCCCGCCGGGTCGCGCTCGAATCGCGAAAATGCTAGCGCACGAAGGACATAGGAATTTGCCGCTGCAATGGCCTCTTCAACCTTATCGGACCTGCCCGCGACACTCTCACGAACGGCACGATTGGCGACGATCGTTGCCCACTTCAGGCTGCACCACGGGTACAACGCCAATAGTCGACGGATGTCGAGGTCGTAAGTCTGGACAACGCTCTCGAGGAACTGGCCTGCCAAATCCCCTTTCCATGAAATGAGCGGATGCATGAGCGTGTCGCAGGCCAACTTATGGGCATCGTCCCAACCAAAGAATTCAAGGTCGATAAGGCTCCAGGCATCAGTTGTCTGGTCGTGGAGCATGTTGTGAGGTCCAAAATCCGACGGACTCAGGGTAGGAACCCACCGCCCAAACTCTCCCGTGCGGTCCGTAACCTCCCCCACCGCCACAGCTATTTCCTGGAGAAGGTGTGCCACGTCTCGGCTGCTCGAACCTTTCAGCTGAGCTACGCGCTGGCGAACTTGCGCGTCCATGTCCGCTACGTCGCGGATGGAGTCGGCGGCCCATCGCGCAGACGCGTCCAGCGGCAGCCCGCTTGCCACCTTATGGAGGGCGCGCAGGGCTGCTGCCATCGCCGAAACGGTCGCACCGCGCATGGTGGGGCTGATCCCTGGCAGCCATGCCTGTGCTCCAAAGCCCGCGGTGAAGTCAGCCCCTAGTGGTTCGGGAGTGATCCGTAGACCCTGTGACCACAAGAGCCTCAAGCCATCCAATTCTCGCCTGAGGCGGACAGTCGCATCGGC
>MDTB01242238.1_pt1 | contig 25245 bp, 15 predicted proteins | sample 811161 | NCBI WGS metagenome assembly MDTB01 (sample SAMN05326650, study PRJNA326480) | marine metagenome | isolation source: seawater | place: Mediterranean Sea | collected 2009
AAACCAAGATACAGCACTTGCTGACATCTCTTTCACAGACGGAAAAGCAAACCCTGAGATCGCACCTAACTCTGGAGATATAGTATACATAGAGAACAGAAGACAAATTACCAGAGCTGCTGACCAGATTGAGGACATCAAGCTCGTAATTGAATTCTAATCTTATCCAAAAAAAGAGAGATAAAGTGAGATGCCTCAGAAGACGAACCTAAACGTAGCTCCATACTACGATGATTTTGCCCAGGATAAGAACTTCTATAAGGTGCTCTTTCGCCCTGGATATTCCATCCAAGCAAGAGAGTTAACCCAGTTACAGTCTTCTCTGCAAAATCAAATTGAGAGTTTTGGTAAATATGCCTTTAAGCAAGGTGAACTGGTAATACCAGGTGAAGTTGCTCTTAATACTAAACTAAATTTTGTTAAACTATCATCCGTAACGGAAATTCCAACTAATATTGATGGAAATATAGTTTATAAAAAATATGATATAACCTTATTAAAGGGACAACAATTAAAAGGTGTTACATCTGGTGTTGTTGCTAGTGTAGTTGAAGCAGCAGTTGCTACAGAAACATCTTCTGATGTTGTATATGTTAATTATGTTAACAGTGGTAATTCAGGTAATGAGGATACATTCCGACAAGGTGAGACCCTAGAGGTCGTAGATGGCGTTAATACACCACTGATGGTGGTTGGAACCGATGGAAGCGTACTTCCTACTAGTATTTCTGTTACTGATCCTGACACAGGTGCATCGTCATCGCTCGTAAGTAATGCGATGGGATATGCTTCTGCTGTTAAGGTAGAAGAAGGAATTTATTTTGTTAATGGATATTTTGCAAGAAATGCTGCTCAATTACTCATAGTTGACAAATATTATGATAGACCATCTGCAAAGGTAGGTTTTAAGATTGTTGAGAGCATAGTCTCATCTGAGACAGATGAGTCTCTTTATGATAATGCTATAGGTTCTAGTAATTATAGTGCTCCTGGTGCAGATAGATTAAAGATTGATCTTACTCTTGTTAATTATTCTTATACTGCAACTACAGATAAGAATTTTATTCAATTATTGACTATTAAGTCTGGTGCTGTACAGAGTCAAGTAGTACAAACAGACTATAATCTTCTTGAGAATACTCTTGCAAGAAGAACATTTGACGAATCTGGTGATTACGTTGTTGATGATTTTTCTCTTGATGTTAGAGAGTATTTTCAAACAAGTGGTAATTTAGGTGTATATTCTGCTGATTCTGTAACTGGATTGGTAAATGGATTTACAACTACTGTAGCAGCAGATAAATTGCTTGCTAGTATTGGTCCAGGTAAAGCATATGTTAAAGGATATGAGATTGTTAATAAGGAAACAAAACATCTCACTCTCAACAAAGCAAGAGAAACACTTAACAGATCTGATATTCGTTTAAAATCTGGTGGATTGCCTACTTATAGTGTTAATAACACTTTTGGAACAGTTCCACTTAATGCAGAAGGATCTGATTTAACTGCATATCCTAATATATTCCTTTGTGCTAGTTTTAATGATGGTTCTATTGGATTAAACAATACTGAAACTACAACTGCTGATAAACAAACTACAGATAGACGTGGTAAGTATTTTGATATTGATACAGGAATTAAAACAATATATGTTAAAATTGATAGTGGTACAAACATTGATTTGATCGGTGGTTCTGCTACAACAGATAATGATGCAAGATTAGCAGCAATATCAAATCTTTGGTTTGTTGTTAACAGAGTTGCTGGATCTTCAACACCTAGTGTGGTTGATTCTGTATCTGCTATTGGACTATCTATTGTAAGTAGGGTTGAAGTTGATCCAAATACATCTAATACTTTCTTTGAAATTACTGTTAGTGGAAAGAAAAGTAATATAGATCAGTTTCTTCTTGAATATGATACTGGAGATACTGATCTTAACAGAAAATTATTTTTAACAGAGAATGATGCTAAGAATGCATCTGCAACAGAATTTGGAACTATTGTTGATTATAATGAGATTATTACTCCTATTATAGGACTTGCAAAACCAAGTAATGTTACTCTTGTTGAAAAAGGTGCTGGATTTAATCCTGATATAGATGTTGTTGTTTCTAAAGGTCGTCAAGATAATGGCGATGCTGTTTATAACAGTACATTTGGATTATCATATTTTGACCCTCAATTTTTTACTAAAATTTCATTAGATGATCCTCTTCCAGGATCAACAGTTGAAAATCCTAAATTTGATAATGGAATGTATGTCTATGGTCTTAAAAGTGGTGCTTATGGTGTTATAGAGGGTGCGGCAGATATATCATATAGTTCATACAAAACATTAATGGTTAAAACACTTTTTGGAACTTTCCAATCAGGTGAACCAATTAGGGATGAAAAGAATAATACTATAAGAATTCGTAAAGATAATACAATATCTCATTTTATTGTTGCTAATAGAGGATCAAATTACAATCCAGGAACAAAGTTAAGAATTGATGGTGTTGATTATGATATATCTAAGATTGAATTAACTTTATCTGGAAAAGCAGTTATTAGTGCTATAATAAAGAATAGAGATCTTGTTAATGTAGAGTATTCAAGACCTCCTGTTGTTAATGTAGTTAATCCTAGTGGAGGTGCTGGTACTGGTGCTGTGGTTACTCCAGTTCTTGTAAGAGATTCTGTAGTTACCTATACTCCACAGAATGTTAAATCATTCTTCTGTGAGTTTGGTTCTGGTAATGCTAATACATATACTTCTGATATTGAAGTTAATAGAGAAAAATATACTGAAGTTAAAGCAGTAACAGATTTCACATTTAGTGGTGAAAAGGGTAAGAAATTTATTGAGTGTAATGGTTTTGGAGGAGATACTTCTAAGTTTTTACAGCAGGGAGATTTAATACAATTTACTGATACAACTGATACTACTATTCGTGCAATTGTTCAGCAAGCTACAAAACCATCTGGTGTATTGAAGTCTAGAGTTTATTTGGATAGATCTCTTCCCGATGTGGTAACTAATACTAGTGTTGTTAGAGTACGTCCTGCAATTAGTAATTTTAATTCAGGATCTCTTCTTTATAAAACTGGAACTAATCAAGTTAGTTCACTTGTTTCAAGTGCTGATGATTCTAAGATATCGTATTTCTTAAGAAGAGATTTTATAAGTACTGGTAGTGGATTAACAAGCGGTGGATTTGCTTTTGCTGCTCAGTTAGATTATGGTACACAAAGGTTTGTTTCATTTACCGAAAGTAATTTCCTAATTACTGTTCTTGATCCAGGTGAAACATCTGGAACTTCACTTATATCAAAAGGTGATGTTGTTTATATTACTTCTGAACATGTAAATATTACATCATCTGTAGATGCTGCAAGTGGACTTACATCTGGTAGTGTTAGTTTAAATCTTCCAGATAATTATTTTGGTCCTGCATCTTCAACATATACTGCATTTCCTAAATTAAAATTAACTGCTACTTTAGAAGTTACTAAAGCAAAACCAAGACTTAAGACTTCTATTGAAAATAAGAGAATTGTTATAGATTCTGTTGGTGATGCAGTTCTTCCATTAAGAGGAACTGACTATGATACCACTAGTACAACTGTATCAACGTATGCTGATGTATATAAATTAAGATACGTTTATATGGGATCATCATCAGATGCTCCTACTGTAGATAAAAGTGGTACTCTTGTTAGTGGAACAGATATTACAAATAGATTTACGTTTGATGATGGTCAAAGGGATACTTTATATGATGTTTCTAGAATAGTATTAAAACCAGGTGCTGAATCACCATCTGGTAAGTTGGTAGTTGCTTTTGATTATTTTGAACATACAGCAGGTGATTTCTGTGTAGTAGATTCTTACTTACATGAGGCTGGTGTTACAGCAGATAATATTCCTTCTTACAATTCACCTACTTTAGGTAATGTTAATTTAAGTGATGTTCTTGACTTTAGACCTAAAGTAGATAGTGCTGCTATTATTTCTGGATTTCAAAATAGTGCTACTACTAATGCAACTTTATTAGGTGCTGCAAATACAAGATCATTTACAGGTAGTGGTGGTATTGTTTCTAGTACTCCTGCTTCTGATAGTGGATTGGAATATACTTTCTCGTTTACACAGAAACAATATCTTGACAGAATTGATGGTATATTTTTAGATAAAAAAGGTAGTTTTATAGTCAAAGAAGGTAATTCATCACTCAATCCATCTAAACCAGATCCAGTTAGTGATGCTATTTCATTGGCATATCTTTATATTCCTGCTTATACACAATCAAATAAAGATGTAAGGATTTCTCCTGTTGATAATAAGCGTTATACCATGCGTGATATTGGTAAATTGGAGAAGCGTATTGAAAGATTGGAGTACTATACAACATTAAGTATACTTGAACAACAAGCACTCAATATGGAAATTGTTGATAGCACTGGAAATAATCGTTATAAGAGTGGTTTCATTGTAGACAATTTTGAGACTCATAAGATTGGTTCGTTGAAATCTATTGATTATAAATGTGCTGTTGATACACAACAATCTGTACTAAGATCACAGTCTAAAGAAGATTCATTGAAGTTAGAAGAAGTTTATACTAGAGATGATCAAAGAACAACTGCTGGTTATAAGAGAATTGGAGATCGTGTAACCCTCCCATACACAGAATTGGAATTGCTTGGTAACTCTTTTGCTACTAAGACAATCAATCCTAATCCATTTGTGGTTCTTCAATATGTTGGTGATTCCTTTATTGGACCAAATGTAGATTCTTGGTATGATAATAGTGTTGCACCATTAGTAAATGATAATAATACTAATCTTTATTCCATATTCTTAGCAAAGGATACCATTAGAGATTCATTGTCAAGTCTTTATAATTCATATAAAGTTAATTGGATAGGAGCAAATAGAGCATTCTTTAATATTGGATCTTTTTCTGATACTAACAATAACTTATCCAATTCAAGTGTTCAGAATGCTTCTGTAAGTAGTTCTTCAAATATTAGTCCACAGAACAATGAAGTTGGTAAGGGAATTAATACTAAAGGTATTGGTTCTGGTGTTGTTGCAACTTCATTATCATTCTTTGCAAGAAGTGTTCCTGTTAAGTATGTAATTAATCGTCTTAAGCCTAATACGACAGTATATGCTTTCATGGAGGGTCAGAATATTGCTCGTTGGGTATGTCCCGATATAAGATATACAGGTATTGCTGGAAATTCTTCATCTGCATTTAATGGTTCTATTACCACAGATGAAAATGGTAATGCTAGTGGTATTATTCTAGTTCCTGCTGGTAAAGCACCGAGAGAGAATACTACATGGACAGGTAATGTAGATACTGTTCTTTATGATGATGCTTCCAGTGAAGTTAGATTTACTACTGGTGTTAAAACTATTAGATTTACATCAAGTTCAACTGATGCTGATAAGAATTTAGCAGAGACATATGCTGAAGTTAAATATTATGCTACTGGTGCAATTCCAGAGAATCCTTCTTCTATTGTTTCTACTTCTCCTGCGTTCTTTAAATCAAATGAAGGAACACAGTTAACTGCAAGTAATACTGCTAATCCAATTAGACCAAACCCACTTGCTCAAACATTTAAGGTTGAGAATTTTGATGGTGGAGTATTTACAACTGGTGTTGATTTATACTTCTCAACTAAGAGTGATAAAATTCCATTTAGAGTTTATGTAACTGATGTAGTTAATGGTAAACCTGGTAAGAATATTATTCCAGGAACACAAAAGGTAATTTCTCCAGATACTTATTTAAGAGTAGTTGCTAGTTCTAATTTGACTATTAATAAGGATGAAAAGGTAACTGGTGCAACATCTAATGCTTCTGGTCCTATATCTAAAGTATTTGATAAGAATAAACTTGAAGTAACTCCATCTTCTTCTGGTGTATTTTCATTAACTAATGATCAAGTATATACATTAGTCCTTAGTAATCATACTGGTGTATCTTTCAAGCAAGATGAAGAATTGAGTATACCTTCATTAATACTTGCTAATAATACTAATAATACAACCAATACTCTTAAGATAGCAAAAGATTCTGGTAGGGTAACTGGTTTAACAGTAACTAATACTGGTTCTTCTTATGATTCTGCTATTGTTACTATTGAGAGTCCTCAATTACCTGGTGGTGGTACTTCAACCGCAATAGTAAGAGTTGGTGGAGGTAAGGTATATCATTCTGAGATAGTTCTTTCTGGTTCAGAATACACAGAACCACCTGCTGTTGTTATAGCAGGTACTGGTACAGGAAATGCTGGTGCTGTGATATCCTCTTCTATTACTATTGATAGTCCAGCAGTTAGAATGGGTATTGCTATTGATGATTCAACAACTACTGTTGTTAATTCAACAACCCCAACTAATTTTGTTTTTGATTATCCAGTTTACTTAGAAAATGATACTGAGTATGCTCTTGTATTAGAAACAGATTCAGTTGATTATCTTGTATGGGCATCTAAATTAGGTGAGACAGAAATTGCCACTAGCACAACTGTCACAACACAACCTTTACTAGGTTCTCTCTTTAAGTCTCAAAATACTAATGCTTGGACAGAGGATTTATTTGAAGATCTTAAGTTTAAGATTCATCGTGCTAATTTTGATATTTCAAGATCTGCATCTTTACTTCTCACAAATGAAAATCTTGGTTATGAGAAACTTGATGCTGATCCAATAGAAACTAATGCTGAATCAAATACTGGTGCTACTTCATCTCTATTTAAAAATAATAATTTTAAAGTTAAAATTAATCATTATGATAATGGATTTGAAGATTCTGGAAAATCATATGTATTCTTTAAATCAGCAACTGATGTTGGTGGAGTAACTGCTACTAAATTAAATTCCGATTTATATCAGGTAAGTAATAGTGGTGTTGATAGTTATGTTATCACAACTTCAAGTAGAGCATCTTCAAATGCATATGGTGGTGGTACAAATGTACTAGCATCTTACAATAGAAAGTTTGAAAAGGTTCATGCTATTGTTCCTAATCTTTCATTCACACAAACCAAGATTGATTCTACAATTAAGACAACTAATATTAAACCTGTAGATGACAATGTTGGTACATTTACATCTTATACACAATCTGATTATGAAAAGACATTCTTAAATGAGGATTTCTTCTTTATTAATCAAAAAGTTCTTGCATCACCTATTAATGAATCTATTAATAGTATTGATAGATCATTAACTTATAAACTTGATATTTCAAGTACTGTTTCTCATCTATCTCCATTAGTTGATCTTTCTAGAGCATCACTTAAAACTATTTCCAATAAAGTTGAATATTCTGCTGGTAAGGAAGATAGATTTGGACGTAGAGATCAAGTTCTTGAGTTCTATCCTGTGTATAAATTTACTGTTACCAATACACACAGTGGAGTTGATATTGATACAAGTAAATTAAATAAAGAAAGCACATTAGATACAGTTACTGGTGTTACAAGCAATGCTTCTGGTAAGATTGTTAAGGTTAGTGGTTCTGATGTGTGGGTTGTTGTTAAGACAACTAATACTTTCCAAGCTGGCGAGACTCTTGATTTTGCCACACAAACAGATTTAAATGATGATGGTACTAATAAAGTTACTGTTAATAATGCTGATATAGTAAGAGTAGTTCCAACATTCCCTAATACAACAGCGATAAGTAAGGTAACTGCTAGAAGTTCATCTGCTTTTGTGGATACTTATGATAATACTATTGATGCTGCTATTGTTCTTTGGGATAGTAAGGAAGGAGAACTAACAGTAACCAATAATAAACAACCAATTAGTGATGATTATACAAGTAAAGTAGCAGTAGGTGGAAGTTTTGCTAGAAATTCTGTTGTTGGTTCACAAGCAACTGATATATTCCGTGTAGATGATTTCTTATCATACACTGGACAAGCAACTGGAGAAGAAGGATTCATTCAGGTATCTAAAGTATCTTATACAGATGGTGTAGATTTTATTTCGGATATTAAATCTAAGAATAGTTCTACTCTTGCCAAGTACGTAACTAAGGAAGTTGCAATTGAAAATCCAGCAACAGGAATCAATGTTAAAATCACTGCTAATACTAGTGATATAAACAACATAGGACTCCTATATAGAATAAAGAAATCTTCATCTCAGGAGAATTTTGAGGATATTGAATGGGTACTGTTCAATGGAACAGGATTACCAGATACAGATACAATTGCTACCTCAGAGAACTCTATCAGTGGCATCACTGAGAAGCAATCATCTTATCAAGAGTTGAGTTATAGCGTTGAAGATCTTCCTGAGTTTTCATCATTTGCTGTGAAAGTTATTATGAAGTCACGTAACCCTGCTTACGTTCCTAAGATTCAGGATTTAAGAGCAGTAGCATCATACTAATTAGAGGATCAATCCAATGCCACAAAGAAGTGTAGCAACCAATTTTACGTTTGAACAGCAAAGAACTGAGATAAATCTCCTTGCTGCTGATTTTTGGAGTCACAAAACTGCTGTAGATACTGCTGCTACTAGTTATTTGAAACATAATGGTAGTAATGACTTTACTGGTGGTACTCTAAACGTCCCTGCTGCCTTCACAATCAGTTCTAACAGTGGTAATGGTACTGTTACGATTGCTGGTAACCTTCAAGTAGATGGGACTACTACAACGGTCAATACTGCCACTATGGATGTGGTTGATAAAAACATTACTATTGCCAAAGGATCAGCGAATGATGCAGCTGCCGATGGTGCTGGTATTACAATTGATTCTGCTACAGATATAACTCTTAATTTTGTTGATGCTAATGATGCGTGGGTAAGTAGTATTGGTCTTGAAGCAACTACTTTCTTGAAAGGACCATACGGTCAGTTTACAGGATCTGGTACTCCTACAACAGGTCAAGGTGTTGAAGTTAATGCACCCGATGCAAATACTGGACAGATCATTTCTTATGATAGAGGAAATACTGCATATAAGGATTTAAGAATTAAAGGTTCTTCTGTTGGTGTTTATACAGGAACGACAAATGCTTTAGAAGCAACATTTAGTAGTACTGGACTTGCAGTAGCAGGTAATATACAAGGTGGTGGTTCAGCAGGAGTAACAGGAGCTTGGGGTCAGACAGATTGGAATTTAGAAGTTTACAATAGTGGTGGTGATGCATATGGACTTATAGCAGGAACATCAGGAGCAGCGATAGAACTAAAAGATACTGTTACAGGTGAAGCTTTTGTAATTGCTGCTAATGGTGATTGCAATCTTTATTCTTATAAGAATGGTGATTCAATGTCCTTCCATACCACAGATGGTAATGGTACAGGAAAAAGACTTCGCATCGGTTCAACTGGTGATGTAACTTTAGGGTACGCTGGTAATAGTTTATATTTTGAAAATGGATTTAATGATAGTAATGCTAGAATACAAAATGCTGGAGCAACTAACAATTCAAACTTAAGATTCTTAACAAGAAGTTCTGGAACTGAAGCAGAAAGATTTAGAATTGAATCTGATGGCAAAATTTATGTGGGAGGTAGTGGTGCAGCTGCTACGGCTGGTGAATTGTGGTTTAATGATACTAGTGCATATTCAAGTATAATCAAACAAGTATCTGGTAGTAGTGCATTATCATTCCATACTGGTCAATCTCAACCAGAAAGACTTCGCATCGCAAGTGATGGTACAATAAGCAAATATCATAATGCTACTGATATAGCAGCTGCTTTTGGAGGTGGAGGACAAGTTAATGGTGTTACTGCTCTTCCATCAATGGCAGGAGTTCCATTTGTAGTTGCAAAGGATACTGGTAGTTTAAGATCTGCTACTTTTGCAGGACTGGTAGAAACAGGAGCATTAATTGTAAAGGGTGATAATTCAGCAACATCAAGATTTCAAGTTCAAACAACAAATAGTTCTCCTGATCTAAGATTGCATACTTGGAATGATGCAAATGGAATGTATGCATTACTTGGGGTTAATGATTATCTTAATGCCAGTGGAAATAATACAAGTGCAACCGCAGATAAGAAATCAGCAGGTATATTCATTGATGGTAGAAGTGGAAAAATAGAACTTAGAACAAAACATGATTCTGGAACTTCTCCAAGTGCTAGACTTAGTATAACATCATCTGGGTATGTTACTATCACAGATACCCCTACATTATTGATTAAGAATACTAGTACTCAAGGTAATGGAGTTGGTGGTATTACTATAGGTAAGGATTATGCAGGTACAGATGGATGTATTCAAATCAATTCAGTGGCCACTGGTTCTGACACTGATCATTTAGGAATACAATTTAAGGTACATCCAAGTGGTTCTGGTTCTGCTCAACCAGAAGAAACAATGCGGTTAAGACATGATGGTACTGTTACTTTAGGAAGTAGTGCTCATGATATTTCTCAGGTTGGTGGTGAAGAGATATCAGGACAAGATTTTGATGCAACTCTCAAAATTTATGATGCATCAAATAGTCGTTGGTTAATGCAAGCTAGAAGTGATACTTCTACAAATCCAAATGGTATATTCATAAGATCTGGTAATTCAAATTCAAATTATACTCTCTATGCTTGTGGAACTGATGAAACTAAATCGCATTTAATTGTTCGTGGTGATGGTATTCTTGGTGTTAATACTAAGGCTGGTGATTTTAGTCAAACAAATGGAGCAAGTGATTTCCAAGCAGGTAGTCCAAAGATAGGTGTTCATGGATCAATAGGAATCATGAATACCAGTTCAACTACTACAGATTATAGTCAACTTGCGTTTTATAGAAGAACTAAAGATGAAGTACAAGGTGATGGATCTCATAGAATAACCAGCACTCATAATATGGGAAGAATTGCTTGGTATGGTGCTTCTAATGATACTTCCTTCCCTAATTGGGCATGGATGATGCAAACCGTTGCATCTGGAGGTGACTGGTGGGGTGGTGCTGCTAGAACAGGTACTCTACAATTCCACAATCATGATGGTGAAATGGCCAGATTCTCTTCCAATGGAGTATTTACTGGTAGATCACTAAGGAATGTCGCTACTGCTAGTGGCATGAGTGCTTGGGCGAATACTGGCCAGTGGAAGGTCTTACTTGATTTAGCTGGATATCCTAGTGATGCTTTGTATATTTGTGATGCTGCCATGCAATACTCTGCTGCTTATACTGCTACTTTCTGGGTTTACAAGACTTCTAATGGAACATATCAAGTTGTACATGACCAAGATTCATTATGTCACTGGAGAATAAATGGATCACAACTTGAACTTCAACAGAACTCTGGTGTAGACCAGACAGAAACATTTGGACATCAAAAAATCTTCATGTCCTTTGGTATGGCTAGAGCTCTTGGATAAACTCCCTACATAACTTAAAAAAATGACTGTACATCCTAACTTAAACGAATACCTAACCGATCCTAACTCTGTATCAGCAGATATTAAAGGAGCATTAGATGCTGTAGCCCCTTGGTTACTTAGAAAGAAAAGAGACCAACTATTAGTGGAAACTGATGTAAAGGTTTTACCTGACAGTCCTATGACTGATTCAAAGAGAACCGAATGGAATACTTATAGACAGGCATTGAGAGATCTACCTGCTAATTCTACTCCTAAAATTACTAATGAAGAACAACTTGATGAGAGTAGTGTGACTTGGCCAACTCAACCTTCATAATGGATCATTTGAAAGTAAAGGACAATGATCATCTCTACAGGGATGTTAATTCTGGTGCAATCATAAATACCGATAGGTCTTCTTTTGAGAAATATAAGAGGTCTAAGTTAAAGTTTCAGAACATGGAACATGAGTTGGACTATCTGAAAGGTGAAATTAGTGAGATCAAATCCCTCTTAAGACAATTGGTTAATACAGATGGCTCACACACTTAGGAAAGTTGATAAAGATTTCTCTTTTGATGAACAAAGGGTAGAACTTAATGAGCTAGCTCTAGATGTATATAACTTAAAGCATGATTTTGATGGACTTTCTCTTGATGATCTTGTTGATGTAAATGCTGCTGGTGCTGCTATACAGCAAATAATAAAATATAATGGTACTTCCTGGGTTCTAGATACGGACATAGTTAGTACCAGTTTTAGTGTTCAGACTAATACTGCTAGTGGTGGTGGTGCTCTTACATATAATAATAGTACTGCTATATTTCAATATACTCCACCATATTTAAATGGTTTCTTAACAAGTGTTGCTTTAAATGATCTTACAGATGTTAATACAGCAGGTGCTCAAACTGGCAAAATCATTAAGTATGATAGTACTGTTAATTCTGGTAGTGGAGGTTGGGTAGTAGCAGATGATAATACTACTGTTGCTAGTGCATTTATCAGTCTTACAGATACACCTTCATCTCTTAGTGCTGGCAAGTGGTTAAAGGTAAATGCAGGTGGTACTGATCTAGAGTGGACTGATGCTCCTTCTACTGGAGTAACTTCATTTACTGGACTAAATGATACTCCAGGTTCTCTTACTGCTAATAAGTGGTTAAAGGTAAATGCTGGTGGTACTGCTTTAGAATATACCAATGAACCTACAGATACTACTTACAATGTTTTTAGTACCACTGAAGATGGATTAGTACCACAATCTCCTGGTGGTACTACTAAGTTTCTTAGAGCAGATGGTACTTGGGATTTACCTCCCACATATACTGCTTTTACTGGTACTGATGCAGGTTTAGTTCCTGCATCTACATCAGGAGAATCAACTAAGTTCTTAAGATCAGATGGTAGTTGGGTTGATTCTCCTGGTGAAGCAAATGTTCAATCTGATTGGAACCAATCAAATACATCTGCTGATGATTATATAAAGAATAAACCAACTTTAGTAACTACTCTCAACGGACTTACGGATGTTAATACAGCAGGTGCTCAAACTGACAAAATCCTTAAATATGATAGTACTGCTAATGCTGGTGCTGGAGGTTGGGTAGTAGGAGATGATGCTACTGGTGGTGGATCATCTGGTGCAAATGTTACTATTTCTGATACTGCTCCTACTTCTCCTAGTGTTGGAGATCTTTGGTTTAAATCAGATGAAGGTAGATTGAAGATTTACTATCAAGACGTTGATACAACACAATGGGTTGATACTAGTCCAATTGGTTCTGGTGGAGGTGGTGGTGGAAGTATTACCGTAACAACGGATGATAATGCACCATCAAATCCTTCTGATGGAGACTTGTGGTGGAAGTCTGATGAAGGTCAACTTAAAGTTTATTATCAGGATGTTAATAGTTCTCAATGGGTTGATACTGGAGGTTCACCTTTAAGTCATTCTCCAAAACTACCGACATATCTTGGTGAGGTGGAACTTTGGAATTTTGGAGCAGGTATTACATGGAGAGGTTCTAGTGGTATAACAGCAACAACACGAACTGCTGAAGGTGGTGGTGGATTCCAAGAAGCTTATGTCAGACTTGCTTTCTCACAATCATATACTTCTGCTAATGATTACATAGTACAAATTACAGTAAGTGATCCTAGTACAGATGGTCATATCTACGCACCTTCTATTCGTAAACATCTTGATCGTATTGATTTTAATGTACAGAATCTAACATCATCTGTATTGGCAACGGGCTGGAAAGCTTCTGTTTCTGTAATTTCGCTTTAAATAACATGGCCATTAATTTTCCCAACAATCCAAATCCAAATGACACCTGGTCTTCTGGTGGAAAGACTTGGGTATATGATGGAACTACTTGGAAGTTAAAAGGTATAACTGCTGGTGGAATAGAATTAACAGATCTTTCAGTTACTAAACCCAACCCCACTGCTAGTGGGAGTGGTGATCTTACGTATAATAATACTACAGGTGCTTTTACATATACTCCACCAGTAGTGGGATCAACTTCATTTATTGGACTTAGTGATACTCCATCTTCTCTTACTGCTAATAAGTGGTTGAAGGTAAATGCAGGTGCTTCTTCTCTTGAGTATGTTGATAATACATTCACTGGTCTAACTGGTACACCTTCAACTTATACTGCTGGTAAATGGTTAAAGGTTAACGCAGGTGGTACTGCTCTTGAATGGACTGATGCTCCTTCTGGAGTAACTTCATTTATTGGATTAAATGATACTCCAAGTTCTCTTACTGCTAATAAGTGGTTAAAGGTAAATGCTGGTGGTACTGCTCTTGAATGGACTGATGCGATTTCCAAAGTAGGGACTATTACTGTAACAGATGAAAGTACAGACATAGAATGTTATCCGTTATTTTCTAAAGATCCTACTGGTGATATAGATCCTAAGACAGGAACTAATATTAAATTTAATTCTGCTTCAGGACAATTAGAAGCAGGTAGTTTCAAGAAGACTGGTGGGGCAGCAGCAGAGTTTTTAAAAGCAGATGGTAGTATAGACACCACTACTTACTTATCATCTGTTGCATTGAATGACCTTAGTAATGTAGATGCAGTAACTAATGTTGCTCAAGGTAAAATTCTTAAGTATAATGGATCTACTTGGGAAGTAGCAGATGATAATGCAAGTGGTGGAGGTGGTGGTGCTACAACCATTAATAATAATGCAGATAATAGAATTATAACTGGTTCTGCTTCTGCTAATACTTTAAATGCTGAATCCAGTTTAAGTTATGATGGAAATTCACTCTTCTTCAGTGATAATAAAGCAATAAAATTTGGTAGTAATCTTCGTATGCAGATGTATACGGATGGTTCTATCAATTATATAAAGTCATCAACAGATGGTTCTGGTGCTTTTCCTATACAAATTCATTCTGGTTCTTCAGAAGTAATAAACATTGATGATGGAAACACACAGATTAAAACTGGTCTTAAAGATAAAGATGGGGATTTAGGAAGTGCTGGACAAGTTCTTTCTTCTACTGGTACTCAGGTAAATTGGATTGATGCTGCTGGTGGTGGTACTAATACAACTTATAGTATATCTTGTGCTGATGGTGACAACGAAGACGAAGAAAAGATTAGATTAACTGCTGGTGGTAGTGGAAGTGGTACGGATGATATAGTTTTAGAAGCTGGAACTGGTCTAACAATAGCAAGGTCTGGAGATAAGATTACATTTACTAATAGTGTATCCAATAGTGATACAAAATATGATCTAACAGGAGTAGCAACTAGTAACGGATTTAAAATTAGATTAGCAGGAGATACTGCTTCTGGTAATACAAATGATGATATTGAACTTACTCCTGCTGGAGGAATATCCTATCAAGTTACTGGTAATACAGTTGAAATTAGTAGTATTAATAGTCTTAGTGGATTGAGTGATGTTGATTATCAAGGTGGATCACCTGCTAATAATAAGATATTAAAATTTGACACTAGTGTTAATGGTGGTAAATGGGTTCTTTCTGATGATGTATCTGGTTCTGGAGGTGATGGCAACACAACTTATGAGTTTAAATCAGTTGATCATGGTTCTTCTACTGGTAATGGAACTGGTAATGATTTTATTTTCAGATCAGAACCTTCTACTGGATCAAATCAAGATGTAAGACTTGTTGCTGGAAATAATATAACTTTCTCAGCATCACATACTAGTAAAATACTTACTCTTTCTTCTACTAATGATAACACAACTTATGGTATATCTTGTGTAGATGGTGCTAATTCAGATGAAGAGAGGATTAGATTAACTGCTGGTGGTAGTGGAAGTGGTACAGATGATATTGTTTTAGAAGCTGGAACTGGTCTTTCTATTGCTAGAGATGGAGATAAGATTACATTTGCTAATAGTGAAACAGATACAAAATATGATTTATCAGGAATAGCAACTAGTAATGGATTTAAAATTAGATTAGCAGGAGATACTGCTTCTGGTAATACAAATGATGATGTAGAGTTTACTCCTTCTGGAGGAATTTCATATACAGTAACTGGTAACACATGCCAAATTAGTAGTATTAATAGTATTAGTGGATTGTCTGATGTTGATCTACAAGGTAATTCACCTGCTAATAATCAAATATTAAAATTTAACACTAGTGTTAATGGTGGTAAATGGGTTCTTGCTTCTGATGATAGTGGTGGAGGTGCTGACGGTAATAATTACGCAAGTTCATTCTCTTGGAATACAGGTAATGGAGTTTTAACTTTAAATCGTCAGGGTCTTAGTGCTATAACTGTTGATTTGGATGGTAGGTATGCTACAGGGACAATACCAACTAATAACAATCAACTTACAAATGGTGCTAATTATATTACATCATCAGGTACTATCACAAATTCGGAAAAAGTTAGGATAAGAACTGATACTGATAATGTAATGCATAATCTAGTATTTGTTGATTCATATACTGATAATCAGTTTCAAATTCTTAAAACAGATAATGCGACTAATTCTTTATGCTACAATCCTTTGGTCAATAGACTTATAGGACAAGATTTCCAGTCTTTCCGTATGACGAGTTGGGGTAATGATTATGGTAGTGATGGACAGTTTCTTATGTCTAACGGTTCTCTTCAATGGGGGTGGTCACAATACATAGAACAATCAAGTAATGGCGAAATAAGACTTAACGGTCCAACTGGTATAACAACTACTCTAGAAGGTGCTCATCTTCAATTTGAGGATATGAACGGTAGTACATCATATGCAATTGATACTTATAGAAATGCTACTGGTGGTTCATCATTCAATACAATGAAAGTAATGAGATTCCTTGATCAAAGTGTAGGAATGGAAAGATTTAGTATTGGTTCATCTGGTGAATGGGGAATAGGACATGTTGGTGCTCGTAGTTTTGGATCAAATGGTCAGGTAATGATTAGTCGGGGTCAGGGGCAAGCACCCTACTGGGGGAATGCGAGTAATATAGCTTCAAATGTTGTAGGACCTGATATAGATAACATATATAATCAGTTGAATGCTATTGGTAATGACTCTAGTATAATAACTGTTCAACAAATTAAGGCTGCACTAGCTGCTCTCACTCGTAGTTAAATTATGGCAATTACTCATACCGAAACTGTTACTAAATTAACAGTATTAAATGATGGAACAGATGTTGTTTCAATAATAGACATCACAACTGTTTCTGTTGATGATTCAGATCCCTCAAATCTTACACGAGAATTTTATGATACCTATAAAGTAGATACTTCTGGTGGAACATCTGCTGCTGGATTTGTAGCATATGGTAGTTTAACAGAAGATGTTGTTAAGGGTTGGATAGCAGACGAACTTGCTGCAAGTGAGAGAAAGGCACTTGCGGAGGCATGGATAGAAGAGATAAAGAATCCTCCAACACCTCCTGAAGTGAGTAAAGCACTACCTTGGTAGTCGTATAGATATAAAACCCTTGAATATAATTTATTATGGAACAACAGTTTTTACTGAATCCTGATCATTCTTGGATACTTGATCCAAATTTAAAGACAAAATCTAACGTATGGTCTTATATAGAAAATGTTTTTTCTGATGAGGAATGTGATAAGATTATTGAGTATGGTTCTGTTAAATATGGAGATCTTCGTGAGAAAGCGATGGTAGGTGATTTAAGTCGGGAGAAGAGTGTAAGAGAGGATAATCTTAGTAGAAAAAGTGAAATAGTTATGATTCCCAATAATGATAATGAAGTTCATTGGGTTTTTCAAAAATTATGTAATGCTATTAATTCTGTAAATCAACAAGTTTATCAATATGATTTACGTGTCATAGAGAGTATTCAATATTCTACTTATGATTCTTCGTATAAAGGTTTTTACGAAAAACATAATGATACACGAGTAGTTTCAGACCCATATGGTATTTTTTCTAGAAAATTAAGTTTAAGTGTTCAGTTATCTGACCCCAATGATTATGAAGGTGGAGAGGTTCTTCTTCATTGGGGAGGAGAACCACATGTATCTAACAAACTTCGTGGTTCTATAACTTTTTTTCCTAGTTTTGTTTTACATGAAGTAACTCCTGTAACAAAAGGCAGAAGAGATTCTTTAGTTTTATGGTGTGTAGGTCCAGAATTCAGATAGGATAAAATTAGGTTGTATAAATATTAATACATTACCCATTGATTATTATGGATCCTGCAACATTACAAATTGAGTTTGAGAAGCAAGTTAAAGATGCTGATGCAAAGATTGTTGAAGCGGAAAAGAATTTAGTACAACTTAAAGAGTATAAGACAAAACTTTTAGGTGGATTAGAAACATTGCAGTTACTTGCCCCAAAGACCGAGGAGCAGGTAGAGACACAGGATGGTCCCCCAGAGTCTACGACACCTGCTCCTGAAGGGGAGAGTTAAACTAAATAATACGAAGGTATATTGTAAGTAAAATGCCAGCAACAACGAAGAAGCAGGTTGATCCGTCACATACTATTGAGTATCAAAGGACGGTTATTAACGATATGGCAGGAGATCTGCATAGTATCTTTATGGGTACTGCTGCGATCAATGCTGCAACAATTCAAGTTGCTGGTGCGGATATAGGTTCTATCTCTGATCATGATGATAGAACCATATTTTATTATTACGGTCAATTCTCCGCTGATTATACGGTAAGTTCTCCTTCTAAATTAGTGGAGATTCTTAGTCACACAGATGCAACCTGTGATATTGAAGATTCTCAAACAGTCACAGTTGATGATGGTTGTTCATTAGTTATTAGTGATACAATAAAATATGAGTTCTTTTCAAATATGACAGAAGAGACTAACCCTCAGAAGTTAGTTGGTTTTGCTGATAATATAAGAACATCCTTTATAAAAGATATGGGTCTAACTGGAGCAAGGAAAGTTGGATATACTGTAGTACCTACTTACGTGGATGACGATGTAACCATAGATATAGATGATACCATTACAGTTACCGTGGATGACGAAGCGGTATTGATTGTATAAATAACACAGAATAGTACTTGCCAAAACTTACGGAATAGCATAGCATGTCAACATTAAGAGTAGACAAAATTAAAGCTCGTACTGGTACGACAGTCACAATACCAGATTCGCAGAACCTTTCAGTATCAGGTGCATTAACCGTTACTGGTACTCAAAGTTTTGCAGCTGGATCATCATTGAGTCTTCAAGGTGAAAATGTCAACGCTGGTACTAGAGGACAAATCCTTTATTATGATTCTTCAGGACAGATTGCTAAACTAAATGTTGGTGCTTCTGGTGCTGTTATTCAGTCTGATGGTACAGATATTTCGTGGGGTAACATTGGTGGTGCTCCAAACATTTATTACGTTTCTACTAATGGTGTAGATGCTGCTGGTCGTGGTGGATCTATTGACGCTGCATTCAAGACTATTAAGTATGCTTGTAGTCAGATTGGTACTCCTACTGCAGCTGCTCCTGCTGTTATTTACATTAAGGGTGGTGTTTATGAAGAAGTTCAACTTCCAATTATTGTTCCACCATATACAAGTATTGCTGGTGACACATTAAGATCTACGATTGTTAAACCTAAGTCTGGACAAACTGACTCTGGTGGTTCTACACTTAATGTTAACTCAACCTTATTCCGTTGTAGTAATGGTACTATTCTTCAAGACATGGTTCTTGATGGTATGACTGGGTATACACCAGGAAACCCTGCTCATGCTCCAGAGAGTGCAACTGTTAAAGGTACTTACTTTGCATTGAACTCTGCAAGTCCTATTACCGATAAATCTCCATACATCTATAATATAACATCATTTGGTGATGGTGCTACTGGTGCTGTAATTGATGGATCATTACATGCTACTGGTCATAAGAGTATGTTGTTCCATACCTATACTGCTATTCATAGTGATGGTTGTGGTGTTTGGGCTCATAGTAATGGTGTTGGAGAACTTATTTCCGTATTTACATACTATTGTCAAGTAGGTATTGCTGGTTCAAGTGGAGCAACTTGTAGAGTTCTAAACTCTAGTTGTTCTTATGGTGAGTATGGTGTATATGCTGGTGGATTTGATGCATCAGAAACTACTAATAACGGTCAGGTTGTTGGTACGATGCTTGCTTACACCAATGTTCTTGCTACGGACTTTCAGCCTGGTGAGCAAATAACTGGTGGTACTTCTAGTGCAACTGCATATGTTATTAACATACAGTCAGAACCGAAAAGACTTTATATTGTTCAAAAATCTGGAACATTCCAAGCTGGCGAAGTTGTAACTGGAACTTCTTCTACTGCTACAGCAACACTAGACTCTGGTGGTTCATTTGAAACTAATCAGACTGGTAGAATTCTAGTCTCTAGCTTTACTAATGCTCCTATTGCTGGAGATGCATTACAGTTTGCTACAACTGATGGTAATGCATATCAGGTTCAGAGTGTCAGTCAAGTAACAGGAGGTAGTGTTGATTATAATGTAATTGTATTTGCTACATCAAGGGCAACTGCTGTTCCTGCTACTACAGTTGTTAATTGTAGAAAGAGATTTAGTCTTATCAGATTAACTGGTCACGACTTTATGCAAGTTGGTACTGGTGATAGTACAACAACTAATTGGCCAGGTGATCCAACTCAAGCAGCAGATCCAGCAGATCAGATTGTTACTAATACCACAGACCCAGGACGTGTTTATCACGTGTCAACGGATGAAATGGGTAACTTCTATGTTGGTGAGTACTTCAAGGTAGATCAGGCAACTGGTAAAGTTACTCTTGATGCTTCTGCTTTTGACCTGAAAGGTCTTGAGTCATTACAACTAGGTTCTGTTGGTGGTTTGATTGGTGCTCAGATTAATGAGTTCTCAACAGACACTACATTATCACAGGATTCTAATGATAAGGTTCCTACACAGAAAGCTGTTAAGACATACGTTGATGCTAAAGTAACTGGAGAAGATCTTGACTTTAGTGGTGATAGTGGTACTGGTGCTGTTGATTTAGATTCAGCATCATTAGCAATTATTGGTACAACAAATGAAATTGAAACTGGTGCTAGTGGAACTACAGTTACAGTTGGTCTTCCTAATGATGTAACAATTGGACAGGATCTTACTGTTACAAGAAATGCTGTTGTTACTGGTAACTTGACAGTTAACGGTACAACTACTACTGTATCTACAACTAACACAACGATTACTGATAACCTATTAGAATTAAACAGTGGTGCTGGTTCAAACGCTAACGACTGTGGTATTCTGATTGAAAGAGGATCTACAGGTGATAATGCTATTATCGCTTGGGATGAAAGTGCTGATTCTTGGGTTTTTGGTACAACTACTGCTACTGCTAGTGATACTGGTAACTTAACAATTGCAGGTGCTCCTATCTCTTGTGGTAATATTCTTGGTGATACTATAACCACTAGTCGTTTAATAACGAATGAGGTTATTGAGAAATGTAATATTGATGGTGGTGGTGGATTAACTAGTACTGTAGCTCTTAATTTGAAAACTACTGCATTAAATTACTTTGATACAGACAGTGCTGGTAACTGGGCATGGAATGCAAGAGGTGATGGATCAACTACATTTAATAGTACTCTAGGAGATAATGAAAGTCTTACCTTCACAAATATTTGTGATCATGGTGGTACTGCTCATTATATGACTGGATTTGAAATTGACGGATCTAGTGTATATTCATCAATTCATTGGGCTGGTGGATCTGCACCTGATGCAAATTCTGCTAAAGCAAATGGAACTAGTGTTTATACATTTACCATAATTAAGAGAAGTTCTGGAAACTATAAAATTCTAGGTAACTTCAGTGCATTTGAAGACTAATAACTAAAGGGTATAAAAAATGAGTCCGTTTTTACAAACACGAGGTGGTGGTTCTGCACAGGGGTATAAAAGCTCTGGTGGAGGATTACCTGGATTAACTCAAGCAACTGCTGCTGTAACAGTTTGGGATTTGATTCAGGGTGGCAATACTGACAATGGTTATTACTGGTTAAAAGGTAATGGTTCAACAGGAAATGCAAGACAATTCTATTGCATCTTAGATGCTAATTGGATGAATCTCGCCAATACACCTATTGGTAATGAATATGGTTGGGCAATTGTTGCTAATCATGATGCAGCAAAGTATAGTAATCAAGGTCATCAAGCACGTCCTACTGCTCAGACTGGTTATGCTGGAAGTGATGGTGGTAATGTTGGTGGGGTAAATGGTCATCTTGCTCAAATTCCTGAATTTAGTTACACTCAACATCTGGAACTGATGCCTTTTCGGATAATGATGCATTTCTGCTATGCTAGTAACAATATGGGTTCGTGGGGTAGTACTAATGGAACAGGATCTCCATATTGTTATTACTACTGTGGTTGGAATAGCGTTCAAACTATTCCAACCACTAATGCTTGGTCAAAACAATCTGATTGGAATTCTGGTAATTATTATCTCAGAATGAATGGTTCTACTCATGCAAGAAGACTTGCATATGGATCAAGTGATTATGATTGTGAAGGTATGGGTTGTTTTAACAATAATAGTGGTCCAGCACCATATCTAAATGGAAGTGGTGGTCCTGTAACATATCCATGTTATGCTGCTAGTTATAACTACGCCACGAGTGGATCAGCGGCAACATTCTCATGGCATGATACTAGCAACCCAGGTTGGGATGACTGGCAGGATGGATCTGGTATGGGTGATGGTTGGGCAGTTGAGGGTGTAGGTAATAATTCATATCGTAATGAACCATCAGCAATAGCAATACATTAAAATAAAATGGCAGCAATCCCTCTAAACTTATTGCTGGAAAAGGGAACCGATTGGGACGCTACCTTTAATATCCAGAACGAAGATAATACAACACCACTTAATCTGACTGGTTATACAGCAGAAGCAAAGATGAAGAAGAGTTATTACTCTACTACATCTACTAGTTTTGTTGTGACATTTGTGGATCGTTATAATGGACAGTTGAAAATCGGATTGGCAAATGCTGCTACTGCTGCATTAGAAGCAAGACGATATGTGTATGATATTATTTTAACATCACCACAAAGTATTAAAACACGAGTCATAGAGGGGATAGTTGAAGTAACTCCTGGAGTGACCTGATGCCAAATTATAACGTATCAGTAAAGTCTTCTAATTATCAGGTTCTATCAGAACCTCAGAAGAAATATAATGTTGGGGTTAACTATGAAATCCCTAGTAAATATCTTCAATATGGTAATGAGATACTTAACGTATCAAGTTGGGTATTTAATGGAACCAATTCTGGATTTCCGTTAATTGATAATGCAGGTGATGCATATACACCAGTTAATGATCAGCAATTGATTGTTGCTGTTGATGGATTAGTACAAGTTCCAGGTATTGATTACAGTACTAGCGGAACTAATATAATTTTTACTACTGCTCCTACATCAGGACAGACAGTATATGTCGTAGCATTATCTACAACTGCGGATTTAACAAGAACAATTAACTTTGTTGTTGATGCTGGTTCTTCACCAATGTCTTCTGGTGTTAAAGGAGATATGACTCTTGATGTTTCAGGAAAAATTGAATCCTGGACAATTATAGGAGATCAATCTGCTCAATGTCAGTTTGATATTAAGAAAGTTGATTATGCCAATTTTCCAAATTTTTCATCTATATGTGGTACAGAGAAACCTACTCTAGGTAATATTGGAGGAGGCACTACACAACGTATAAATCAAAATACCACACTCTCTACTTGGAATACAGCATTAACCGCTGGAGACATTCTACAATTTGAAATTGTATATGCTATAAATATACAGAGGTGCGTAGTTTCTATGAAGCTAGCACTTTAATAAATAACAGTAATAACATAGGAAAGCACACGAGGAGTAAACTTAAATGGCACTGCTAGTTACCGACCAGGGTGAGATTGATTCACTCCGTACCTTATTAAACGCAACGCATCAGATTCCAAGGGATTTGGTATTGAAGCTCTATACTGGACCTTCAACAGCACCTTCAGAACAAGATGTTCCGTCTGCAACAAAATATTTTGAACCATATGACGCTTCAAATAGTAGCGGATATGGTACTGCACCTAACACAGGATATGATAATATCACTAATGTTAGAACAGAGGAAGATCAGAAGTTCAATGAGAATTATGGTATACTTCTGAATGGTAATCGTTGGACAATTGCTACTACTACTTCTGGTCAAGGTATTGCAAAAACATTCGCTGGTACTACTGGTACATACCAGATTGTAGTTGATACCAATACTGATCTTAAGAAAGGAGACTATGTTACTGGTACTGGAATTCCTGATAATACCTATGTTGTTGATATTGATGGTACTAATATTGAGATAAGTCAGAAGTTAACTGCTACGTCTAATGCTGGTACTAACTGTACATTTGCTGTTGGTAGAACAACTGCTTCTTATCCTGAGCAAATCTTTACATTCTCTGGTGCTGCTGGTAATGTTTATGGTTATTATCTAGCACGTGCAAACAATATGCCTGTTACACTTCACGGTGTTGTTGATGGTGGAACATTAGCTGCTGCAACTAAAGTTGCTAAAGTAGAGTGTAAGGGAGTTATTGGTAATAAGTATATTAATCTTAAAGACGTAGATGTTGATGGTGGAGCAGTTACTGCTGGTGCTGCTGATGGATTTGCTATTACTATTACATCTAACGCAGCAAGTGTTAAGAAGGGTATGTTAGTTAAGAATGTTGTTAATGTTCCAACAGAAACACGTGTTGTTGGTGTAAGTGGAAATGTAGTTACTCTTGATAAACCAGTTACAGGTGGTGCTGCTTCTGGTACTGCTGCGTTTAGAACTAATGTTGCAGAAGATCTAACAATTGGTATGAAAGTATCTAAATTTGTTGATGCTTCTAATGCTGGTCCAGATGCGTTCCCTGCTGCTACAGTTATTGAAGGAATTGATTATGCAACTAAGAGTGGTGATCAAGGACCAACAGTTTGGTTAAATAATGCACTTACAGATAACGTAGGTACTGCTAGTGATAATGATCAGGTTGATTTCAACTTTAGTGTTATGACAACAGATCCGAGTGGTTCTGCTGTTGATCATAATTTAAATCCTGGCGATGTTATTTACATTGCTCAAGGTACTGCAAACGGACCTGATACTGCTGCTCATTACACAGTATTTGAGACTCCAACAAATAGTACATTTACTACAACACCTTCTCTACAAGGAACTGGAGATGCTACTTTATACTCAAGTATATTCTTCGCAGAACAGTTTACAAATGGTCCATACGCTATTCAAAACAGTGGTGACCAAATCAAGGTTACTCTAAATGTCAGCCTAGACTGATTATACATAGAGTATACCCAGTTTATATTCTTTACTTTGTGGGGGTTGCATTTTGCGACCCCTT
>MDTB01157727.1_pt1 | contig 25241 bp, 22 predicted proteins | sample 811161 | NCBI WGS metagenome assembly MDTB01 (sample SAMN05326650, study PRJNA326480) | marine metagenome | isolation source: seawater | place: Mediterranean Sea | collected 2009
GAGATTAACTCAGATGGTTATATTACGATTCCATTTTCTACATCCTTCAACTATAATGCTACAAGCAACCTTTTGATTGTTGTAGAAAACCATGATGGAGACTGGACAATGGGATTTGGCGCCGCAAAAGGAGAATATACCTCTGACTATAAATCTTGGTACAAGTATACCGACTACAGTTATCCAACCGGTTCAGGGACAAGACAAAGGTACACCCCTAATATTGGATTAGGATATTTCACCTTCAATCCCTTACCGATAGAATTACTATCCTTTGCAGGTTACTCTACTAACAATAATGATGTGATTTTAGAATGGAGTACTGCCTCTGAAAGAAATAACGCTCATTTTACAATTTGGCGATCATCAGATGGAATAAATTGGAGCGCAATACATCATGAGTCGGGAGCGGGAAATAGTAATGAATACATCGAATACAGCTTCAAAGATTTCGAAATTGATAATAATAGTGACCTTCAAACGATTTATTATAAACTGTCACAAACGGATTATGATGGTAACTCAGAAGTTTTCGACCCAATTTCTATTGAGCTAAATACATTATCACGAAAACTAATAAAGACAGTTAATTTTCAAGGAGAAATAGTTGACAATGAAGCGAAAGGTTTTATTATTGAGGTTTGGAGTGACGGTCACAATATCAAAAAAATAAGACAGTAACTAGGTTATTCTTTAATCTTAGGACTCAGTCACTAATAAAATTGACAATTACTCCTATTTTTGTACTATGAAAAGAGTCGTTGTTGGTCTTTCTGGTGGTGTGGATTCTAGTGTTGCAGCTTACCTTTTGCAACAAGAAGGATACGAGGTCATCGGTATGTTCATGAAAAATTGGCACGATGAGTCCGTTACAATTTCAGATGATTGCCCTTGGATTGATGATTCAAATGATGCCTTGATGGTGGCAGAATCACTAGGAATACCTTTTCAAGTTATTGATCTAAGCAAAGAATACAAGGAACGTATAGTCAACTACATGTTTGACGAATACAAACAAGGAAGAACGCCAAACCCGGATGTCTTGTGTAATAGAGAAATTAAATTTGATGTATTCTTGAAGGCCGCAATGGAATTGGGTGCAGATTATGTGGCAACTGGTCATTACTGTCAAAAAGAAATGAATGAGAATAGGGAGTGGGAGCTTCTTTCGGGCAAAGACACGTCGAAGGATCAATCCTATTTCTTATGTCAAATAACCCAAGAACAGCTTTCCAAGGTACTATTTCCAATTGGAGACTTACTAAAAAGTGATGTACGGAAAATAGCCAGTGAAATGAATTTGGTCACAGCTGATAAAAAGGATTCTCAAGGCTTGTGTTTTGTCGGAAAAATAAAGCTTCCCGATTTCCTACAACAACAGCTAGAAGCAAAAAAAGGACCTGTCATTGAAATCCCTAGTGACATGAATCAATATGAAAAATATAGCTTGATAAGCAACGATGATCTTGAAACATTGTGTCAACCTTTTTCATATACAGAAGATGATGGAGAAGAAGTAAGCCAGCATTCAGGCGCACACTTTTATACGATTGGTCAAAGAAAAGGCCTACATATCGGTGGTAGACCTCTGCCAAGCTTTGTAATTGCAACGGATACTGTAAATAACATAGTTTATTCCGGTCAGACCGATGAACATCCCGGCTTAAATAGAATTGCATTGAAAGTAGAAGATCATTCCGTGAACTGGATAAGTCAACAATCAAATCAGATGTCAGAATGTTATGAGTTTCGAATCAGATACAGACAGTTATTGCAAAAAGGAAAGCTGATTCAAAAAGATGGAGCTACGTATGTTCTATTTGATGAAAAGCAAAAGGGAGTTAGTCCTGGACAATTTGTCGCTTGGTACAAGGAAGGAATACTTTTGGGCTCAGGAGTTATTGAATCCTAGTAAGTGCTTAATTCATATTGATAGAAAAAAGCATCGTCTCGTTTTCTATATTCGTTCTACCTCTCAATGTATCCATTAACGAAGCTACCTCATGAATGTCAATTTTACTCTTAACGCCCAATTCCTTATGCTTAGACAACTTTAATTGCGCTTTTTTCACCTTGTTTGTTCTTAAAGTCTGTACGTTTCGTTTCATGTCCGTTCGTTTTCTGAATAGTCTAACGCAAATACTGTTCCAAGGTTTCAATTTAAAAAAACGAATCTTTTTCTATCAGGGTCAGTCGGAGATAAGCAAGCTTTATAATTATATTTGCTTATGAAAATAATTTACTGCTTGCTATTTTTATTATCTATTGTGGCTTGTTCAAATGAGGACTCGAATGGAGCCTCTCGAGAGTCAGACCTTTTCGATACCCTTACAAATCAAAATACTAAAAATAAAACCGGCTATCTTCTCGATAGTAGTGCCTCATATGCTGACTCAGTCATTCGAAAATATATTCGAGAAACCTTGAATACGGCAGATAGAGAAAACTTTACCTATACCATCCATAGAGCAGCTCTGAACCCAGACAACACAATTGATGCAATTATCAGCGTAAATAGGTTGGAATATGCGAAACAAACGGCCATTGAATCAGGACATGTTACGCAAGCTGAAAAACTTGCATACATGGGCCCATTTAATGCATTTATATTCTTTGATGGAAGAAGCAACTCCTTTTCCATTCCCGTTCCTGTGCCCTCTTCTCCTCTACTTCCATTAGACATTAGTTTCGCTAACATTTCCTCAAATGAACACAAGGATCTAGTCGTAGATTTTAGAATACGTAACTCTAGCTATAAAGAGGTTTACTTTTTATTTAACAACAAGCCGAGTAAGGTATTCCAATGGAAAAACTTTGATGGCCTCGGCACAACTAAACCCGAAGCATACAGTTTTGCTTTTAATCCAGGCAATGGTCCGGTAAGAGATATTCTTGTATACAACGCAAAAATTGAAGTACCAAATGGGAAATTAGATCCCTTTATTTTCAAACCTCAAATTATAAATTCCCAGGAAATACGAAAGAAGTTCTTTTATGTACCCGCGCAGGGTAAATATTTCTCCACTAAAGATGGCCCCGAAGGGTAATGATGAAATTGCGGCCCGGCGCAGAAATATTAGAAGTGAAGCTTCGGTAGTTTCGGTCTAAAATATTTTCGCATGCCAGCTGTAAAGAAAGATTCTTTGAAAAGGCATAGCTGATTCTAGCATTTAAAGTATACCAGCTCGGCATACCCAAGCCTTCAAGGGCAAAGGCATAATTATCTTCCCCAAGAAGGTTATAATCCGCATATCTCTTCCAAGCTGAATAATTGGCAAAGGCCTCAGCAATCCATCCTTTCTTTTGGTATTTGACACTCACCTTCCCAAACAACGGTGGAATGTGGTCCAAAGGATATGGAACCGTATCCGTTAAAATACGTCCATAGGTATAATTCAAGGTTGAATAAAGCGTGAGGTGACGTCCTATGGTTCCACTAATCAAACCTTCAACCCCACAAACAACGGCTCTATTTGCATTGGTTGTCGTAATGACCTCACTGTAGGAGCCGTCATAAAAAACGGAATCTGCACCATCCGTTGTACCTCCCTGAATCGTCAAGGCATTTGTTAAATAAGTACCATAAAGATTGGTGGAGAAATTGATGTTTTTAAAGAAAAGAAACTCTGCTCCCAGCTCTAAATTATACGAATACTCAGGTTTCAAATCTGGATTAGGCACAATTACTTTACCTGGAACAGATTCAAATACCTTGGATACATCATCTACATTTGGCGCCCGAAAACCTGTAGCGGAAGACAAGGTGAATCTCATACTCTTTTTTGGCATATAAATCAGCCCTAAATTACCGTTGATCGAGGAATTTTGTTGATTAATCGAATTAAACGGAAAAGGAAAAAAAGTTTGATCAATAAACAGTGCATTGAGTCTGACATGTGAAGCACGAATCCCTCCATTTATAATCATCTTTCTATTGAGCTCCCACGTGTCGGTACAGTACATTGCAAATGAGGACATGTCAGATCCTCCATCGGGATAACGGGTATCAAGTGCTGTATTTAAAAGTGTATAAATCTCGGTCGAATAAGCCGTTGACCCAACTATGTTATGTGATACATCTAATCCATAATTTAGCTCATGTTTACTCCTTAAATCACCCTGATCATCGACTTGAATTAAATCCTTAGAGAAATCTATATTTAGCGTAAAAATATCTAAATCCTCTATTCTATTTTTTAACTGATCATCTTGGAACCTTCTTACCATCCTGCTCTCTGTAATCGCTTGATAAGCAGCAATAAGCTTTGCATTATCATACCATTTGTTAGACTTTGAATGCTCGAAAGTGTATGAAGAAAGAAACCTATATTGAGGCCCGTAGTACCATTCAGCATATTTAGCGACTCCATTTTCCATTTGTGTCAAGCGGTCATATCTATCAATGTTACTCGAATTAGAAAGCTGCAAGTTAAGCTTATGCGTTACAGATTCATTCTGCTTGTATATCAACTTCTGTAACAAGTCAAGCTGCTGATAAGCAGAACCTATCTGTAAATTTGGGTCAGGATTGTTCACCATTGTATCCAAATAATTCACTTGGGTTACGTACCAATTTCTGGCGCCAAAACCTTCTGTAAAAACGGTCCTATTTGCGCCTTGTCGTAAATCACCAAAATCAGAAAAGGTAACAGAACTTAAAGAACCTAGTTTCTTATTGGCAACAGATACATGTGCGTTTGTAGCAAAGCCGTTGGCAGCACTAAAATACCTTGTATACGCATCCCCGATTACAAGTGGCTTTTCTTTATGGCTAAGTTTCGGATCCTTGGTGGTAAAGCTCATCACCCCTCCTATGGCATCTGAACCATAAACCACTGACCCTGGACCAAACAAAACCTCTACCCGCTCCATGATTGAATTGTCAAGAGTAATGATATTCTGCAAATGACCACCTCGGTATATTGCGTTATTGAGACGCACTCCATCTACAACCATCAATACTTTATTGGTTTCAAAACCTCTAATAATAGGACTCCCGCCTCCAAGCTGACTCTTCTGAACAAATACATTTCCAGAAGCACCGACCAAATCGGCCATCGATGATTGGTTCTGGTTTTGAATTTCTTCACTTTTGATTACCCTGATTTTTTGGATCACATCCCTTTTTTTCTCAAGAATTCGATTTGCCGAAACCACCATCTCGTCAAGTGTGTTTGCATTAGATTGCAAATACATTATAAAATCTGCTTTCTCGAGAACAGAAAAATCACATTTGGCCTTAATATAGTTTTCATGTAAAAACACAATATTAAAACCTGAGTACATTTTGTTAACGAAGACATCCGTAGAAAACTTTCCTTTTTTATTTGTAAAATATTGTTCGACACCAATGGTATTTTTATCCTGTTTAGTATTGCCATTAATAAAATTGGAATCGGTGAATATAATCGATACTTGAACATCATGAATTGGGAACCCTGAAGTCTCATCTAAAACAGTAATTTTTTGTTGTGCAAAAACAACGCTGGTAAAAGAGAGTAAAACACCTACCAGAAAAGCCTTAAAAGAATACCGAATCACATTGCAAATTTATTAATTTTATAGGGTATACAGCAAAATATGAGCCACAGATTTCAATCCACTAAAACGTATCGATATTTCTCTATATCAGCAGAGAAAAATCCCAAAAATCTGCTTATCGCAATGCATGGATATGGCCAGCTCGCTGAGTACTTTATCCGAAAATTTAATGGTTGTTCAAAGAACTTCACAATTCTCGCTCCTGAAGGACCACATCGCTTTTACAAAAACGGATATTCTGGTCGCGTTGGTGCCTCATGGATGACTAAAGAGGCACGTGAGGATGACATTGATGACAATCTGAATTGGCTCACAGAATGGCTGACAGCACATTTAAAAGAAAACACTTACGAAAGGATCGTTTTACTTGGATTCTCGCAAGGCGGTGCAACTGCGGCAAGGTGGTATTATAGTCAACCAAAGCTATTTAGCCATTTTATCTTGTGGGCCTCGGTATTTCCGCCAGATATTGAAAAGCCAAATACCGCCAATGAGCAAAGCTATTTTGTCGTTGGAAATAAAGATGAATTCTTGACCCATGATTTATTGGACAAGGAACTAATTGTTTATCAAAATTTGGGATTTGAAACAATACAATTTGAGGGAAATCACGACATAGAAACTAGAACACTAAATCGTCTTTTAAATAGCTTTTAAGCCATTTTACAATCACTCTTCGGTTTTGGCTACAATTGCTGCAACTGTTGCGTCACTTGAAACATTAATAACGGTTCGACACATGTCCAGGATTCTATCAATCGGATAGATAATGACGATCCACATAGGATTTAAGCCAACAGAATTCAGCACAAACATCAGCATTATTAAACCAGCACTCGGGACTGCAGCGGAACCAATAGAAGCAAGTGTTGTAGTAGCTACAATACCCAATTGTTGAGACATGGATAAATCTACGCCATGAAATTGAGCAAGAAAAATTACAGCCACCGCTTGATACAAGGAGGTACCATCCATATTAACCGTCGCACCAATAGGTAAGACAAAATCGCTGACCTTCTTAGGTACCTTTAATCCTTCTTGAACACATTTAATGGTAACAGGAAGCGTGGCGGCACTCGAGCTTGTCGAAAATGCAAGAAACTGAGCAGGACTCATCTTTTGATAAAACTCTCGGTAACCAAAATGAACACCAAATATTCGCTGCAGTAAGGGATAGAAGACAAAAAGCAACAGCGCTAAACCTAAAACGACGACAAGCGAATAAAAACCAAGTGTTTGAAACAAGGTGAATAGCTCAGCCGGAGTATTTGCTATTTTGGCCAAAACACCAGCCATTAAGCAAAACACAAAAAATGGAGAAAGTGCCATAATCATATTCACCATTTTTATAAATACATCGCCCATTGCATTAAAAAAACGATGCACTTGCTTTGAGCCCTCTGTTTGCATTAATGAAAGTGCAATACCAAAAAACAATGCAAAGAAAATCACTTGCAGCATAAGCTTACTACTTGAAAAAGCAGTAACAAGGTTTTCAGGTACCATATCCACCAGCGGCTGAAGCTTACCCGACTTTTTTACTTTTGCATTTTCTTGTTTGGACATCATGCTTTGATAATCCGAAGAGCTTTTCTCTTCATCTAATGAAGCTTCAATTTTTTTAACTATCAGCGGGTCTGCCGTTTTCAGAAGATTGCGTCCATCCTTGACAGCTACACCCTCTGATTTTGCCCAAATCTCATAACGCAATCGATTCGAATTTTCCAATGAATTCTGGCCAGGTTCCAGAAAATTCACTAAAGAAAGGCCCAAGGTAACTGAGGCTATCGTCGTGATTAAATATAAACCCAAGGTCTTTGCACCAATCCTACCCAGCTGACGCACATCTCCGAGACCTGCTACCCCACCAACAATTGAAAATAAAACCAAAGGAATAGCGATAAACTTAAGACAATTGATGAAAATCACACCAAATGGATCTATGAACTCAATGGTAAACTTATTCAATCCTACCGATCCAGAAAATAATGCCCATAGCACTCCTAAAAACATTCCGATAAGTATTTTCCAATGCAATGCCAATTTTTTCATGGTGCTCTTTTTTTTACAAAAGTACAATTTAAGACGAACTTGATTTGATAGCCAAAGACCTAGTTTCGTATATTTGAGTTCAAATAAAATCTATGGCAGTTTCCCAAAAAGAAATAGAATTCAATTTTAACGAAGACAAAATGCGTCTTAAAATACGTGCACTTGAAAAAGAGCTTGAAAAAGTTCAATTAGGTGGCGGTAAAAAAAGAATTGATAAACTACACTCATATGGTAAGCTTACTGCAAGAGAACGCATTAAGCTACTCTTAGATAAAGGCTCAGAGATGCAAGAAATTGCTGCGTTTGCTGGTCATGGAATGTATGCAGATTATGGTGGATGTCCATCTGGCGGAGTCGTTGTTGTTATTGGAGTTGTAAGCGGAAGAAGATGTGTTGTTGTTGCCAATGATGCCACTGTAAAAGCAGGTGCATGGTTTCCCATAACAGGAAAGAAAAACTTAAGAGCACAAGAAATTGCGATGGAAAACCATTTGCCTATTATTTATTTGGTGGATAGTGCAGGTGTGTTTTTACCCATGCAAGAAGAGATTTTTGCAGACAAAGAGCATTTCGGTAGGATTTTCAGGAATAATGCAAAAATGAGTGCACAAGGAATCGTTCAGATTGCCGCAGTCATGGGAAGTTGTGTGGCAGGTGGAGCTTATCTTCCTATCATGTCAGATGAATCCCTCATTGTAAATAAAACAGGTACTATTTTCTTAGCAGGCTCCTATCTTGTGAAAGCGGCAATTGGCGAAAACATCGACAATGAGACCTTGGGGGGAGCAACGACACACACCGAAATTTCTGGTGTATGTGACTATAAAGTTGAAAACGATAAAGAATGCCTCAAAACCATTAGAACCCTTATGGATAAAATCGGAGCTCCAGAAAACGCTGGTTTTGATCGAATTGAATCCATGGAACCCAAAAGTGCCATTAAAAAAGTATATGGTATTTTACCGGCAGAACGCTCAAAACCGTATAAAAGCAGAGAGCTATTAAAGTGCCTGATCGATGAATCTAAATTCACTGAATACAAGGCTGGTTTTGGAAAAACGATACTAACAGGTTATGCCCGTATTGATGGATGGAGCGTTGGAATCGTAATGAATAACCGAGAGCTCGTTAAAAACGGGAAAGGTGAAATGCAGTTTGGGGGTGTCATTTATTCGGATGCGGCCGACAAAGCAGCCCGATTCATAATGAATTGCAATCAAAAGAATATCCCTTTGGTTTTCATTCATGATGTTACTGGTTTTATGGTTGGTTCTAAAAGTGAACATCAAGGAATTATTAAAGATGGAGCTAAAATGGTGAATGCAATGGCCAACTCGGTCGTTCCAAAGTTCTCCATCGTAATTGGAAACTCCTATGGTGCAGGAAATTACGCCATGTGTGGGAAGGCCTATGATCCAAGATTGATTGTTGGCTGGCCTACGGCAGAAATCGCAGTAATGAGTGGTGCTGCTGCTGCCAAAACCTTACTACAAATTGAAGTATCTTCTCTAAAAGCGAAAGGTGAAAAAATCACCGCTGAGAAAGAAAAAGAGCTTTTTGACAAAATTAAGAACCGTTACGACGAGCAAATATCTCCTTACTACGCAGCCAGCAGATTGTGGATAGATGCGATTATAGATCCGATAGAGACAAGAAAGGTTATTTCGATAGGTATAGATTCAGCCAATCACAAGAAGGCAACAAAAGCATATAACGTTGGTGTGCTGCAGACTTAATTAATTTTTCGCACTGGATTTTCCATTGAAATAATGAGTATAACCAAAACCAACAATTAAAAACGAGGACGTACGGTCAAACTCCTCTGTCTCGTAACCCGCATTTCCGTCAACGCCAATGTCCCATGGTCTAAAACCGAATCCATAAAAAGGATAAGCAATCGTTAATCTATATGAATTAGAATCATCAGAAGCCAATACAAAACCAATATTAGGTTCGATATAAATGGACTGAAGAACATTCAAACGAATTCCATCCTCAAATAATGCGTCGGTTTTGATCATAGAATGCATGTAACCGAACTTGACGCCAATATCTGTACCGAAGCGTTCACGCCAAAATTTCTCATAACCCAGCTTGAGAAATCCGCCCAAACAGTGCATCCCGCCATATATTGCAGAGGGTACATTGAACTCATTTACCGCGAAATAAGAATAATGCGCTCCCGCACCAAATGCAAAACCTTTTTCTAAGGTATACTGATAATAAGGTGAAACAGAAACCAAACCTTGCATGAAGTCTTTGAATGGTTTATTGACAAATGAGTTCGGCAAACCAATCTCAAATGTAAATGAATCATCAATTTCCATCCCCTGAGCCATAAGCGGTCTGGATAAAAACCCTAAATTCAAAAATACAATCACCAAAAAAACTAAAGCACCTCTCACGATAATAAAACGATTTTGCTTCTTAAATATTGTCAGCTTGTTGTTTTCTATAGAGCAACAGCCGTCCTCCTTTAATAAAGTTACTTTTTTAATTCCTTCGAATGAAACTCTTTGGTCAAATTAATATAGGAATCGCTATAGCTATTATCTTCATTTCGAATAACCAATCTGGATGTATTGATAGGAGTAGAAAAATTAGAGAGCGTAACGACAACCCGAGAGTTCGGTTTAGATTCTTTAGCATCAATAAAAATGATCTGATTTATATAAAGGGAAACTCGTTTTGCGCAGTCCACTAAAAAATATAATTGTGTATGCGGTATAATTATCCAGCAAGTTCCATCTTGAGTCAACAATGATTTGACTACAGAAATAAACATAGAAAAAGCCTCCTTTGAGGTATGCTTAGCAAGCTCATTAGCACTTTTCATACCTGCAGCATGCTCAAGATAAAAAGGTGGATTCGACACGATAAGATCATAAGACTTCGAAAAAATATGATTAAAATAATCTCCATGTATTGCATGAACTTGTTGAGACCAGCTAGATTGCTTTAAGTTGAATAGGCAATCTTGGAATGCGCCTTTATCAATTTCAATGGCATCAACATTTAATGCTGGAAATTTTTGACATAGCATCAACGAAAGCACCCCAGTACCAGCACCCAAATCCAAGGCATATTTTGGATTCTTTGCCGATGTGAGCGCACCTAATAGCATGCTATCTGTACCAACCTTTAGGGCTGATTTATTCTGAGAAATTGTAAAGTATTTGAACTGAAAGTCCTGAGCCACTAGTATGCCTTTGCAAACAAAACTTTCCCTTTAGATGGCTCACCGCTGTAGACACAAGCGCCCGCTTCTTCGACCTGATCTAAAGGTATACATCGAATCGTTGCTTGCGTTTCTTCCTTTATCTTGTTTTCGGTTTCCTCAGTTCCATCCCAATGTGCTGACACAAAACCTCCTTTATTCACAAGCTTTTTAAAGGTCGCAAAATCTGAAGCATCACTTGTTTTCTCCTTGCGAAATGAATCCGCCTTCTCAAAGAGATTAGACTGAATTTCTTTCAATAATCCTTCAATAAAATCTTCAACTCCCTCAAAAGAAACGATTTCTTTTGTTTTTGTATCTCTTCGGGCTAATTCGATATTTTCATTCTCTAAATCTCTTGGGCCCATCGCCAATCGAATCGGAACACCTTTTGTTTCGTATTCAGAGAATTTCCATCCAGGTCGTCTATTATCGTCATCATCATATTTAAATGAAATGCCTTTTTTCTTGAAAGCCAATCGAAGAAGCTCGAATTTCTCAGAAATCTTCTCAAGATCCTCAGGGCTTCGATAGATTGGAATACCAACAACCTGAATCGGCGCCAAAAGTGGAGGTAAAACCAGTCCTTCATCGTCCGAGTGACTCATGATCAAGGCACCCATTAGCCGAGTTGAAACTCCCCATGAGGTTGCCCAAACGTGGTCTAATTTACCCTCTTTATCAGCAAATTTGACATCAAATGCTTTTGCAAAATTCTGACCTAAAAAATGAGATGTACCTGCCTGAAGCGCCTTTCCATCCTGCATTAAAGCTTCAATACATAAGGTGTCCTCTGCTCCCGCAAACCTTTCTGATTCTGTCTTCCTCCCTTTGACAACAGGCATTGCCATATATTGCTCTGCAAAATCAGCATAAACCTCTAGCATCCTTGCTGTTTCTTCTCGAGCTTCCTGATTTGTTGCGTGTGCCGTGTGTCCTTCTTGCCATAAAAATTCTGCAGTTCGTAAGAAAAGTCTAGTTCTCATTTCCCAACGGACTACATTGGCCCACTGATTGATTAAGATTGGAAGATCTCTGTAGGATTGAATCCAATTTCTGTATGAGTTCCATATAATTGTTTCAGAAGTCGGTCTCACAATCAATTCTTCTTCGAGCTTTGCTTTAGGGTCAACAACGACGCCACTTCCATCCTCCGCATTCTTTAACCTATAATGCGTTACAACAGCGCATTCTTTTGCAAATCCCTCAACATGGCTTGCCTCCTTACTTAAATATGATTTAGGAATGAACAAGGGGAAATAAGCATTGGAATGGCCCGTCTCTTTAAATTTCTGATCGAGCACCTCTTTCATTCGCTCCCAAATCGCAAATCCGTAAGGTTTGATAATCATACAACCTCGTACATCTGAGTGCTCGGCTAAATCCGCCCTTTGAACCAACTCATTATACCATTTTGAATAATCCTGTTTTCGTGTTGTATGCTTCCCGCTCATAATAAATATTCTAGTGTGCAAATTTAGACAAACGATTCAATATTTCAATCACAAATAAAATCTTCCTCACGGAAGCATTTCATTGTTCTCCAGTGCGTTTGCATGTTTCTTGGCTCCGAGCATCCTTTAGTAATTCAAAAGCTGATCAACAGCTTTTGTAAAACGATCTTGAGGTAGAAAAATAGCTTCTATCGTTGCTGCAAAAGGCACCGGTGAATTTAACGAACCAACGCGAAGCACAGGAGCATCAAGAAACTCAAAACAATGCTCAGTGATCAATGCGGTTAGTTCTCCTCCTATACCTCCTGAAATACAATCTTCATGGAGCACTATAGCTCTGCCTGTTTTCTTTACACTGGTATAAACGGTCTCTGTGTCCAAAGGAACCAAAGACCTTAGGTCAATAATTTCGGCTTGAATTTCAGGCCTATTATTCATTTCTTCGATAGCCCAATGTACACCTAAACCGTAGGTGATAATCGTCAAGGTATCTCCGGTACTCACAACATTCGCTTTCCCAATTTCAGTAGTGTAATAAGCCTCAGGAACCCCTTCTTTAAGACTTCGATATAGGTATTTATGCTCAAAGAATAATACAGGGTTTGGATCCTCAATTGCTGCATTTAATAAACCTTTTGCATCAGTTGGATTTGATGGGTACAGGATTTTAAGTCCAGGTGTGTGAAAAAACCAAGCCTCATTACTTTGAGAATGGAAAGGTCCTGCTGCCGTTCCCGCACCAGTAGGCATGCGAACAACCACATCCGCATTTTGTCCCCATCTCCAATGAATCTTAGCAAGATTATTAATAATTTGATTGAAACCGCAGGTCACGAAATCTGCAAACTGCATCTCCACCATTGCTTTCATTCCTTTAATAGACAAACCAAGCCCTGCACCAACAATGGCAGATTCACAAAGTGGTGTGTTCCTTACACGTCCTTTACCATATAAGTCAACCAAACCTTCTGTCACCTTAAATGCCCCTCCATACTCAGCAATATCCTGACCCATTAGCACTAATCCAGGATATCTTTCCATAGATTGATTCAGACTCTGCTGAATGGCGTCAATAAATCTAATTTCTTTTTTCTTCCCGTGGGCTTCAATTACATTTTGAATGTGCGGTGCAAAAACATCATTCTCTTCTTTATCCTCATCTGAGGTAATTAAAGGCTCGTTTTGAGCAATATCAAATGAAGACTGAATGTGCTCCTTTAGCTCGTTTCTGTATTCAGACTCAATTTCATCAGTAAGGATGCCTTCCTCTTTGAGAAACATTTCATAATTGGAAAGTGGATCTTTAATAGCCCATTCTTCCTGTATGCCTTCAGGATAATATTTAGTCCCAGAAGATTCTTCATGTCCCCTGACTCGGAAAGTCATTGCTTCAAGAAGAACAGGTTTAGGGTTTTTTCTAATCTCCTTCGTAATCTTTCTTAGGGTTCGGATTACTTCCAGAATATTGTTGCCATCCATTTGAATGGCTTCCATGCCATAACCTACCCCCTTGTCAATAAATTGCTTGCATTTAAACTGCTCTTCTGAAGGAGTAGACAAACCCCAGCTATTGTTCTCAACACAAAATATAACAGGCAGATTCCAAACAGCAGCAACATTTAAAGATTCATGAAAATCACCCTCAGAAGCTCCACCATCACCAGTAAAAACCAAAGTGGCAAGTTCTTCTTGCTTCAGGATATTTGCCAGCGCAATACCATCAGCAATCCCAAGCTGAGGTCCTAAATGTGAAATCATTCCAACAATTCTATGGTCTTGCGTGCCAAAATGAAAAGACCTATCTCTACCTTTGGTAAATCCATTTTGCTTTCCTTGAAATTGAGAAAATAGACGATTTAAGGGTATTTCTCTTGTCGTAAAGACTCCGAGGTTTCGATGCATAGGAAGAATGTACTCCTCCTCTTTCATTGCCAAGGTTGTACCCACTGAGATTGCTTCTTGACCCCATCCAGAAAACCACTTAGTGATTTTACCTTGACGGAGTAAAACAAGCATCTTTTCTTCAATCATTCGAGGCTTTAAAAGACTCTTGTATATAGAAAGTAGCTCCGGTTTAGAAAATCCCTGAGCATCAAAAGAGATGGCTCTTTTCATGTGTTCGTTTAGCTATTGATTATAGTGGTAATGATTGGTTTTAAACCTTCATTCCTCCAACTACTCTTTCTTTTCGTTTACTTTTCTGAAGACGCTTCCTAGAAACTAGGATATAGGAGGATCTCGCAGAGCCTCGCATCATATCAACTTTGAACTTTTTATTACCGTACATGAGCTCCGGCCCACCACTTGCACTCCAGTTCGCAACAAAATAATAACGATCTCTTGGTTTATTAGATTTAGATTTAAAAGAAACAAATTTATTTTCTCCTAGCTCAAATCTAATATTCACCTCTTTACTTGACCCAAAACCTTCGAAGATACATTTCGAATTGGCAGGAATAATAATGGTTTCACTTTTATCCGTGGAGCTAGATACCAAAACCCCTGAATCATCCGTTGTCGTCTCACTAGAGGATTGTCCAACTTGTTTTAAAATGATGGTAGAGGAGGTGAAAAATTGAACTTTCCTCATCTTCTCCTCGGAATCTAAGCCAAATTCTTCTTTGACTTCATTTGTAAATGGAACTTTCACGGCACATGAAAACAAAACCAATACAAGCGCTAATAAACCGAATAACTTTTTCATACCTTTTTTTTACAAATTTAATTTTTTTCAGTAACGAAAACATCAAGCGAATATAGTTAACTTTAAATATTTAAACCTAATGAAAGAAATTTTCTTTACAACAGTTTTGTTGTTCACACTATTTTCATGTTCGACTGACGATCAAAAAGAAGTTTTGTCTTACTCAGAAATTGGTGTTTCCCAAGCGGGAAAATTAAAAACGGAACCAAAACAAACAGCACAAAAAGACACTTTTAACATTAATTTTAATTCGGCACTTTTTACACTAATAAGCGGCTTAAAAATAGACTCAGTTTCTGTGCTAAAAGAGAGTGAGGTAATGGACCGAGTAAAAAACGTTAATACCGAAAAAGTCAACATCTTCGTTGACTCCATGGCGATACAATTCAAATCTTGGGATTTTCAAGATTCATCAGATTTGAAATCAGCTTGGTATAATATGCTAGATTGTTTCGGTGAGCATTGCGAAAGCATAGAATTATTTGATAGCCTTTTTCAAACTGATAATTACAACCTTGTTTTTGTTGCGGAAAAATCGATTGATTGGATAGCATCGAAATCCAATCTAAACAACCGTGATTGGAGACTATATCTCAAAAAAGAAAGAATTCGACCCAAATATCTTTATGTTTTTGAGATCCTTAATAACGAGCGTATTGTATGGTACAATTTTGATGAAAAAGGCATGAACCCTAAAAAAGATTTGAATGATTAAAATTTTAAATAGAGGATTTATTAGTGTGACACCAAATCCATCCTTCTATGAGGAGGTAGCAAAAGAAATGAATGACGAAATCCTCGAATTCATGAATCCTGAACCTACGATATACCTCATTGAAGAGGATTTCTGGGACAATGAAACCTTACTAAAAAAACACTTTAAAAAAATTATTTCGTGTGAAAAGAGGCAGCTTAGCCCATCACAAAACCTAGAACTTCCCCAAATCAATGCTGAAAATTTATACCAGTACTTTACATTTAGTTTTGGAAACTTAGTCATAGATAATGAAGACAAGGGAATTGAGGTTACGAAAGACGATTTATCAAATTAGCATTAAAATAGCTTGGGTCATGTGAGACTTCCTTTCCGATCCAGGTCGGTTTTTCAAATATTTCTTGTTCAGACTCAAGTTCAATTTCAGCAATAACAAGTCCCTTTAGCTCTCCTTCAAAAACATCCACCTCCCATGTTTTTGAAGCATAATCAATTAAATATCTTCTTTTCTTCAGTACCTTTAATTTAAAATCTAAAATCATTTGCTCGGCGTCCTGAAAAGGTATTTCATACTCATACTCGCTACGCGTCAAACCTAATGAAGGTCCCTTTACCGTGAGGTAAGCTTTATCATCACGTAAACGCAATCTTGTGGTTTGATCCTTTGAATTATGCAAATAAGCCTGAGATATATGAACACAAATCGTTTTTACTTGCTTCATCCAAGCTTCTTTATCTACCAGGAATTTACGCTCAATTTCTTGCACAGTGAGGTTTTGTTCGCACTTTAAACATTGGCTTAAAGCTAAGTATTTTAGGTTTAACATACCATTTCAGTAATTACTAATCCACCTTTAATGTGGATTGGTTAAAGAACTTGTTATTTTTGTATTATGCTCCGTTTCAGATCTAGAACACCGCGTTGGGTTATTGTCTATCTAGACATGTTGATCAACCTTTTTGCCTTACTTTTTGCCTATATCATTCGTTTTGATCTTGACTCACAATCCGATCTAATCAGAGAGGAATGGCTTCTACTGAAGGACTACCTTTGGATTTATATCTTAGTCAAGCTTGTTGTTTTCAACCTCTTTAAGATCCACAAAGGCCTTGTGCGCTACACCTCTACACATGACCTGAATAGGATTTTTGTTGCCATTTCGACGTGTACGCTCATTTTTGCAGGTTTCGGTCTTTTGAGATATCAATTTATAGATGGACATTATTTTGTACCGACATCAGTACTAATTGTAGAGTTCCTTGCAAGCTTCGCTTTTACTGTAGGCAGCCGTTTTATAATAAAACTTATCTACTTGGAATCCAAAAAAAATAAGGACGACATCGAAAATATAATGATTTATGGTGCGGGAGTTTCTGGATTAATTACAAAAAGGACGGTCGAAAATGACACAAAGAATGCAATCAACATCATTGGTTTTATTGATGATAATCCAAAGCTTTGGGGAACAAGAATCGAAGGTACAAATGTCTATGGCCCTCAGAAACTAAAAGAGATCAATGCAAAAAACAATATTGATACTGTAATTATTGCTATTCAAAACCCTAAAGCGGAGCGAAGAAAGGCGCTTCTTGATGAATGCATCGACCTAAAAATAAAAGTTCAGAAGGTTCCAGAGCCAAAAAGTTGGATCAACGGTGAATTCACCTCGAAGCAGTTTGTAAAAGCAAAAATTGAGGACCTACTTGGAAGGGAAGAGATTAAACTAAACATCGAGCAAATAAATGAAAACCTAAAAGGGAAAATAATTTTAATTACTGGTGCAGCAGGAAGTATTGGCAGCGGTCTAGTAAAACAGATTGCCAAATTTCAGCCTGACCGGCTCATTTTATTCGACCAGGCCGAGTCTGGTCTCTATGATCTGCAATGGGAAATTTTAGAAGAATCACCTGAAGTTAAATTTGAAATTGTAATTGGAGATGTCACACACGAAAAGCGTGTGGAAAATTTAATAAAGAGCTTTACGCCAGAGATTGTATTTCATGCTGCAGCATACAAACATGTTCCATTAATGGAGCTAAATCCCTCTGAAGCGGTTAAAACAAATGTGTTAGGATCCAAAATACTTATGGACACCTGCGATAAATATAAGGTGAAGAAATTCATACTGATTTCGACAGATAAAGCGGTGAATCCAACCAATGTCATGGGAGCAACCAAAAGAGTCGCAGAAATATACGCTCAGCAGCTCAATAAAGAAAGTAAAACCCAGTTTATTACGACGCGCTTTGGCAATGTGCTTGGCTCTAACGGTTCAGTAATCCCATTATTTCAGAGACAAATTGAGAACGGCGGCCCAATCACTATAACGGATAAGCGTATCACTCGTTTTTTTATGTCAATTCCAGAAGCTTGTCAGCTGGTACTTGAAGCAAGTGTAATGGGAAATGGTGGAGAAATATATGTCTTTGATATGGGAGACTCAGTTAAAATCATTGACCTGGCTAAAAAAATGATTTCTTTAAGTGGCATGACCATTGATAAGGATATACAAATTAAAGTAACAGGGTTGAGACCTGGTGAAAAACTATATGAGGAGCTATTGGCGAATGAAGAAAACACCATCCCAACCCATCACAATAAAATACTTATTGCTAAAACCAATGTTAGAAGTAAAAATGAAACGGAAATTGATGCACTCATCAACCTGATCGATGAACAAAAAAACGACCAGTTAGTAAAAGTGATCAAGACCATTGTCCCTGAATACTTAAGTCAAAATTCGAGCTTTGAAAAATTAGATAAAAATGATTGATCCTGTTCAAATACAAATACGTTTTGCTGATATTGATTCAATGGGACATGTAAACAATGCTGTTTACCTCAGCTATTTTGAATTTACCCGTGTATATTACTTTAACAAACTGTTGGGCAAAAATTGGGATTGGGATTCAAAAGGTATTATTCTAGCCCATACCGAGCTTAGCTTCATAAAACCAATAGAACTGAACGATAAAGCATTCATCGAAATAGAAATAGGAAATATTGGAACGAAAAGTTTTACATTTCATTACACCATACAGGTTGATGGACAGATTACTACAAAAGGTTCCTCCACTCTTGTTGCCTTCAATACGAAACTTCAAAAATCAATGGCTATCCCTGCAGAAATGAAGGCATCATTTGAAGCTTTAAAAGTATTTGAATCATGAATCAGATGAGGTATTTTAAGCTTACAGCGGTTGTACTATCCGTCATTTTTATACAGAGCTATAATGCCCAAAAGGAACCCTGCTATAAAAAAAAGAAAATCTGTAATTTTCAGTTCTTAACCAATTGCTATGAAAAAGTGGCTTTTGATAGTATCACCCAGCGCTATTATTCACGACAGAATTTTGGTGTTCCATTTGATGGCTCTTGTGCAACATGTCATAGAAGTGGCGTACTTGAACAAGAAATGACCTTTGTTGAAGGGAGAAGAAATGGAACTGATACGTCCTATTATCCATCAGGTTGTCCCTATTCAAGCCAAAGCTTTTTACTTGGCAATCCTCATGGGATAAGTACAACTTACTTCGACAGTACGTTTAGGGTAAAAACACAAATAGAACACTACATGGGCAGAGTTCATGGGAGCTATATTGAATATGATGCTGCCGGAGACACAATAAAATTTCAGGATTTCGCTAATAATCTCCCCAATGGTGTGAAGAAAGAATACTACGCTGAATCCAAAATAAAAAAGATCAGCCACTACCAAAATGGATTGCTACATGGCTGTCAAATCAGATTTGCAGAGAATGGAAATAAAGAGCTCGCAATATCCTATTACGAAGGGAAAAAAGATGGTGATTGGATCTATTACTTTGACAACCAAAAAACAGCACGATCTGAACAATGGAACAAAGGCTTAAAGGATGGTGCATTTAAAACCTTCAGCGATATGGACAAATTAATCAGTGAACAATACTATAAAAAAGGTAAGCCTATAGGTGTTCATAAAGAATATTACCAAGATGGACGTGAAAAAAACGTACGAATGTTCTCAAAAAAGAGCCTGCTTGAGGAAGAATACGCTTTTGATGACTATGGAGTGAAACAGGTCCTCAAAAAAAGAGAGACCAAGGCAATGAAAAAGAAAAAGAAAAAGGCAGAGGGTAAAGACAATAGCCTAATGAATTAAACCAAGCCAGCAACCATTGCGCTTCCCATTAAAAACAGAAATATGGCGACAAAAATACGGACATTTTGCACCTTTTTCTTGGTGAAAAGTTTTTTTCCAAGATAAGAACCTAAAAACGCAAAAACACAAGCCGGAGCGATCAACAACCAATGGTCATAAAATCGAACAGTTGAGCTCAGATATATCGGAATTCTTGTCGCATCAATGAGCAATGAAAGACAGACTGATGTTGAGATAAAAACCTCAGCTTTCAAATTTGACTTAGCTAAGAAAGCGGCGCGCAAAGCACCTTGGTGACCAGACAAACCACCAAAAAAACCGCTCAAAAAACCTCCAATCGCAAACTGACCTTTTCCAAATGAAATCTTCTTAAGAATGGGAAGTAGATCCAATAAGGCAAAAACAATCATAAGTATACCGATTACACAAGAAAGTAGCTCCACCCTATTTAAAGCGCCAAAAAATTCAAGCTCATAAACAACAAGACTCCCTCCAATCTTCTTTTGAATCATTGCACCAATAAAGGCACCTAAAACGGCAGTTACACCAAAAGAAAGTAGAACTGCTTTATCAATAAAATTTCTGATGAGTATAAATTTTAATGAATTGTTAAGGATGTGGACAATAGCCGTCGCCAAAACTGCCAATTCTATCGGCATAAAAAGACTAAACACTGGCAAAAGAAGAGTCCCTAATCCAAAGCCAGAAAAAAAAGTCAATATAGAGGCTAAAAAAGAAACCACACAGATGAGCAAGAAAAAGAATATTCCTTCCATAAATCGTATTTTTAACGAAAATAATTAGAATGATTGATTTACGCAGCGATACAGTAACAAAACCAAGTCAAGAAATGCTTAATGCAATGACCTCAGCTCCTGTCGGTGATGACGTTTTTGGTGAGGACCCTACCGTAAATAAACTTCAAGATTATGCAGCGGAAATGTTTGGAAAAGAAGCTGCTATTTTTTGTGCTTCAGGAACACAAACCAACCAGATTGCCATCAATCTTCATGTAAAGCCGGGAGGAGAAGTTATTTGCCACTATGAAAGCCATGTGTTTAAATATGAAGGCGGTGGTATTGCCAAAAATTCTGGGGCATCAACGAGAACCGTTGGAGGTTCAAGAGGTAGAATTAATGTTGCTGAACTTGAACCTTGGATGAACCCTCCAAATGATGTGCACTACCCTCTTACGCAGCTTGTGTCTATTGAAGATACCTCAAATAGAGGTGGCGGAGCAATTTATGATTTTAATGAAATAAAAAACATTCGTTCATTCTGCGATGCGAAAAATTTACCATTACACCTTGATGGTGCTAGAGTTTGCAATGCGCTTGTAGAAAACAACATTGACATGCAGGAATACGGTAGACAATTTGATTCAATTTCTGTATGTCTTTCAAAAGGATTGGGTGCACCTGTAGGAAGTCTTTTACTGGGAGATGCTCATTTTATTGAACGTGCTCGGAGGGTTAGAAAAGTTTTTGGCGGAGGCATGAGACAAGCCGGATATATTGCTGCAGCAGGTCTCTACGCGCTAGAAAACAATGTTAATAGACTCAAGAAAGACCACCATCATGCCAAACAAATTGAAGCACAATTGCACAAAATGGAATGGGTAGAAGATGTCTTACCTGTTCAGACAAACATCGTTGTTTGCATATTGAAAGACCACAAACGCGTACAAGAATTTATCTCTAAATTCGAAAGTAAGGGGATTTTGATTATGGCCTTTGGAAAAGGAATGCTTAGATTGGTTACCCATCTAGATATTTCTGAGGCCGATACTAATGAATTGTGCGCTGTTATAGGTGAAATGGAATAAGCTATATTTCTTACCTTTAGAAAAATATTAAGCTATAGACGTCGTTAATTACTTAACGTGAAGCATTTTAAAATAATATTTTCGATCTCTCTTCTTTTTTCCAGCCTATTTGGGGTGGCCCAAAGCTGCCATGTCGTTCCGGGAAAAGTAATGAAGCAATTGCAAAAAGCGCGGATTGAAGACGATTCTGACAAAAAGCTATCTATCCTAAATAAACTTATCTCCAAGAACCCGAATGAATCAGCAGTTTACTTTGCGCTTGCAGAAACGTATATGCAAGAAGGAAATATTAGCTTAAAAACCCAAAACAGTCCATCTGAGGGAGAACAATTACTGAAAAAAGCGGCTTACTACTATCAAATTTCAATTCAAAAATGTGCAAGCTACAATCACAAAAGCTATTACAACCTCGGTAATATTTTCTTTTCTATGAGAAAAGACAAGGAGGCACTATTTTGTTATAAATCTTTGGTGGAATTCGAGCAAAAATATCCGCAAAGAACCAATGGTAACTACAAGAGAGAAAAAACAAATGCACTAAAAATAATTGAGGGGCTAGAATTTGAAGACAAAATGAGGGCCAATCCTGTCCCCTTCTCCCCTGCGATTGTAAATAGAGTGAGTACGGAGCTAGATGAATACTTCCCGATGATTTCGCCAGACAATGATCTACTCTTTTACTCTAGAAAAGTGGACCGTTCACGTTTGGGTGACATCGCAAACAACGTCGTTGAGGAATTTACTATTTCTTCTAAAGAGGGTTCTTCAAATACCTTCACTGCAGGAAAAGCGCTTGATGATCCATTTAACGATGGTACATTCAATAATTATGGCTCAGCAACCTTATCTGTAGACAATAGAGAAATGATTATTTGCGCATGTAAAAAAGAGCGTATTTACCGACAAAATTATTTGAACTGCGACCTTTATGTAACTAAATTTAAAAGGACAGGTGAAGGAGGAAATGATTTCCAATGGTCGCCCCTCCTAAATTTAGGAGAAAACATCAACACAAAAGATGGCTGGGAGGCGCAGCCTTCGTTATCCTCAGATGGCCAAACTTTGTTTTTCACCTCTATTCGCAAAGGTTCACGAGATAATGACATTTACATATCTGAAAAACAAGCCGATGGGACCTGGGGCAAGGCACGCCCTTTTGAAGAAATTAATACTGCGGGAAAAGATAAAAGCCCCTTTTTTCACCAAGACGGAGAAACCTTATACTTTGTTTCTTCTACAAGCGAAGAAAGACGTGGTATGGGAGGGCTTGATATCTTCTATATTCGCCGTGATGGTGATTCATGGACAAAACCCCAGAATATTGGATACCCCATTAATTCTCCAGAAGATGAACTTGGTATTTTTGTATCTACGAGTGGACGAATTGCCTATTTCTCTTCTTTCAAAGATGGAGATTGGAATATTTATGCATTCAACTTGTACAAAGAAGCCAGACCGGAAGAAGTAATTATTGTAAAAGGTTCGCTTGCTAATAATGAAGGAGAATTTGTCGCAGATGCTAATATTAGTATACATTACGATGATACCGGACAAAAACAAGAGGTAAAAGTAAATCAAGACGATGGAAGCTATGCCGCTGCAGTAAAAGTGAATGATGCAAAGAGTATCTCCATCCTAGCAGAAAAAGAAAATGCGACCTTCGCTATTTCCCAAATCAACCTAAGACCATTACAAACCATACTATACGAGAAACCGATTTTGCCTAAACTTGACGCTAAAGATTCTTTGGTCGAGCAGACCAAAATCAATGAAGACTCAGCAATTGAAAATGCAAAAACGAATACGGTAGATTTGCAGACCAACACATTGGACTTAGATTTAGAATCGAAGGTAACTTCCGTTGAAATGCAAAAAGATACCACAGTATTCGAACAATTGGAAATACAGCGAATACCTTATTCATCATTAAATGAAAGTGAGCTGCAAGCCATTAAGCCGCTGAATGACTCAAAACCGCTTCAACTAGAAGTAATCATTATTGACTCGGTCACAAGTGGTAGCAAATTTGAGCTGAACGATTTACTCTTCAAAACAGACTCCTACACATTATTTGAGGAATCTAAAGCCATACTTGATTTATTTGCCATCTATTTGACGAGTAATCCTCAATACTTCATAAAAATAGAGGGACATACAGATGATATCGGAGACGATCGTTCAAACCTCCTCTTATCTCAGAAGCGTGCGCAAGAAGTCAAGAAATATCTGATCAGCAAGAACATCAGTGCCGATAGGCTTCAGGCGACCGGATATGGAGAACAAAAACCTAAGGTGCCAAATTCATCAAATGAGAACCGACGTATCAACCGAAGAACGGAGTGTCAAATTATCATTAGATAGGTACAATCTCTTGTAACCTAAAACATTTAAAACAAAAAAAGAGGGCCAAGGCCCTCCATTATTTTATGTAGATACAAAAGACTAGTCTTTTGTAAATCTTCTTTTCTCTCTAATTCTTGCAGACTTACCTGTTCTGTCTCTGAAGTAAAAGATTCTAGCTCTTCTAACAGAACCTTCCTTCAATACTTTGATGCTGTCAATGAAAGGCGAAGAAATTGGAAAAATTCTCTCCACACCAACGTTTCCAGACATTTTACGAACAGTGAACGTTTCTGTAGCTCCTGTTCCTCTCCTTTGAATCACAACACCTTGAAACTGTTGAATTCTTTCTTTATTACCTTCACGTATCTTGTATGAAACGGCAATTGTATCACCAGATGAAAAGCTCGGCATTTCATTAATGGTGGTGATTTCTTTCTGTATTTCGTTAATAATATTCATCGCTTTTGTATTGAATTCCCGTTATTTCGGGGTGCAATATTACAAAAAAAATCTCGTTTACAAGAATACATATGTCTAAAAAAGAGAATATTTTTTATTCACAAAGATAGGTTCAAAATTAAAAGCCTTTAGATATAAACAAAATTAATTGTCATTTCGTTGAAAAGTTCCTCATCCTCAGTCAAATTTCAAGCACAACTTCTCTTAAATTTACATTAAACAAATACACTTAAGGATGGCCAAGATTATTGCGATTGCAAATCAAAAAGGAGGCGTAGGTAAAACCACGACAACAATTAACCTAGGAGGATGCCTTGGTGTATTAGAATACAAAACATTGATCGTAGATGCGGATCCACAGGCGAATGCAACCTCAGGTACCGGATTCAATCCCTCTTCCGTAAAAAACATTTATGATTGTCTTGTTCAAGGCTATCACCCCAAAGATGTAATTGTCAAAACAGAAAGTCCAAATTTGGATATCCTTCCAGCGCACATCGATTTGGTTGGTGCAGAGCTTGAAATGATTCACCTTCCAAACCGTGAGTACCTATTAAAAGAAGCATTAGAAAAGGTGAAAGATGATTATGACTTTATTTTAATAGACTGCTCCCCTTCTCTAGGACTGATTACGGTAAACTCATTGGCTGCTGCTGATTCTGTGTTGATCCCTGTCCAATGCGAGTACTTTGCACTCGAAGGATTAAGTAAGCTTTTAAACACAATAAAAATTGTGCAAGGGCGGCTCAATGAAAACTTAGAAATCGAAGGAATGCTGCTTACGATGTA
>MDTB01111566.1_pt1 | contig 25240 bp, 18 predicted proteins | sample 811161 | NCBI WGS metagenome assembly MDTB01 (sample SAMN05326650, study PRJNA326480) | marine metagenome | isolation source: seawater | place: Mediterranean Sea | collected 2009
ATGAGAGATTATGATCCTAAAATATTTAGCGAGTTTGGTTTAGTGATTATTGATGAATGTCATCACACAAGCGCAGAGGTTTTCAGCAATGCTCTTGTAAAGGTAACATCACCTATTATGATGGGCTTATCCGCTACACTGAACCGTAAAGATGGTCTAAGACGAGTGTTTGAATGGTTTTTAGGAAAACCGGTAATGCCTGTCAAGAAGGCGAGTGCTCCTAAAGCTACAATGGATGTAAAAGTTTATAAGTTTCGTTGTAATGACCCAGAATATAATACAGTTCTCAGTATGTATAATGGAAGGATTAATATGACTGGGATGCTTACGAATATTTGTTCATATCGTCCTAGAACTCATTTTATAGTGGGTATTATCTTAGATATTCTAAAAGATACAAACCGTAAAGTATTAGTTCTAGGAGAACGGAGAAGTCTCTTAAAAGATATTGAGAATATCCTTAGATCTAATGATAATACCCTAACAATAGGATATTATGTAGGAGGTATGACAAGGACACAGTTAAAAAACAGTGAAGATGCGAGAGTGATCTTAGCAACTTACCAGATGGCAAGTGAGGGTATGGATATTGCGAGTTTAAATACGCTTGTTATGGCATCCCCTATTGGAGATATTGAACAAAGTATTGGGAGGATCCAGAGACAAAAAGCGGATGAACAAACAATAACTCCACTTACTATTGATATATATGATACTTTTTCTATATTCAATAACAGGTTCAAAACACGTTCTAAGTTTTATAAATCTAAAGGGTTCAATGTTGTTGATCCAGAAAACTCAAATACAAGTTATGATAATAATGATCATCAAGAAGAATGTGATAGTGAAGATGGTGAAGACCGCAAAAAACAGGTCAAACATGTATTTGTAGATGATGATGAAATATTATAATATCAAACAATACTATCAAATAAACTATCAAACAATACTAAGATAATATAAACAGTAAATATAATAGACACTCAAAAGTATATGATATATGATATATATATATGTCAATTTATATTGGACAAACCACAAACTTATATACAACAAAACAACTTAGTGATCGTTTGGTGATCAATCCACCGATCAATCAAGATGAACTCAATGTTATCAAGATAGGAACAGACATTCAGTTAGGATCAAAAGACAACAGGTTTCTAGTGTTTGACAGTGATAATGATAAAATATTGGACATAGGCAAAAATAGCATAACAATAGATCAACCTACTATATTTAATGGAACAACTACTCTTAATGATGTTCATATATATAACAACATTATAACCATAGATGGGATTACATTAGATACTCCTACAATTAATCTTAACAACGCGATAAGTATCAATCATACCAGTAATATATTTATTCCATCTACAACCACATTTACCTCAGAAACATCGAATGTCTTTTTTGAAAGAGGTATAAAAGTAAATACTATCCAACCATTAACTGATGGTGCTAATATTGTTATCAAGAATCTAATATTAGATGATGTTGAAGTTGAGGATGCTATATTTAAGAACAATATACTTATTGATCATTCTAAATTGCCTGATAAACCCTTGAAGAATGATGTAGTATCTTTCAAAATCAACAAGAATATTAACAATACAAAAGATTTCATACAGCTTCAAGACAACTCTAAAACAATTTTTAGTGTAGCGAAGGATGGTTCTATCACTGTGTTTGGTAATAATGAGAAACATAACGAAACAAATGCTTCATTAACACTCGGTTCAGTAGGTAAAAATATAATGGAAAGCTTTGATACGTATGGTTCTAATGTAGCAACTATTAACAAAGATGGCCATATGATCTTAGGAATGGATCACACAAACATAGAAAGAACAACATCAGTAATAACACTACATCGTAGAGATACATTTGAACAGAATGATATCCTCCGTGATCCTATCTGTAAGATATCTATGGATTATGATCTAGAAAGCAACAAAATAACTGAAAACAACTCTAATTTAAATGTCAATGTTTTAGAGTTTTATCCATTCATTGATAAAACTTCATCAATTATTAGTGAAGACGGTTATCAACTTACAATTCACTGGCTTCCATTCCGTGGAGATGGCATAGAGTATTCAGTAAGATCGAGTGGTTCGTTTACACCAGTAGATATAGATATTCAATCTAGATACTATGTAAATCATACACATTATGATCTTGGATCAGGATTGACAACAAATTCAATATTAGCTCAAGATACATCTAGCAACATTAGGTTATTCACAGAGTTTCATAATGATCCATCATATGATATAAATATCCTAGGAACTACACATAAAACATATATTGAAGGGATTGAAGCAGGCACTTATTCAGCATCAACTAGTTATGAATATGAATATACCAAATATACATGTAATATCTATCTCAATAGAACACCTGACGGAAATACAGATAATCCTGTGGATGATTTTACGATTACTTTTGATCTCTATTGGATCTACAAAAGAGAGCTCGAAGAAACTACATTTAACATTTCTTATGTAGATACTAACCCTGTTCTAGTGACAGCACCACCATTTATAGATTGTGAGTATAATGGTATCTCCCAAGCGTCCATATTAGCAGATGGAAAGATCATTGCGAAATCTGTTGAAGTTTCCGAAACACTTGCTGTATCTAATCTGGATCTTCAAAACATTGTAAGCGATACGTTCAATATCAATGGTATGAGTGGCAATATACTACACATCTATGATAAGATTGATGTAGGTAATGGTACAGTAACTATCAGTGCTGATCAGGGTATTCAATTGAGCCAAGGTATCGATATCAAAAACACATTCTCATCTATATCATTCTGTAATGTGGATGCTAGCCATTTCAAGTATTCAACTGACAAAACCGAAATACTTAATCAATTATACGTGGGTGAAGAGACCAATACAAACTCTCATACAAACTCTATCACCCTCAATGGAGATATAGGGTTTGTATCATCTACAACTAGCAACCTAATAAGTTTTACATCAATGGGATACTTATTAGAGAGTAATATACTATCATACAATGTTGATAAAGATATCACATTAGGTATTGAAGAAGGAACGTTAGATACTAAATCATTATCGCTTTTAGGAGATGATCCATTTATACAGTTTATGAACATTCCAGATGAGACAGGTGTTTCACATCAACAGATCAGCTTCGCAAAAGATAGCTTTATAAATATCTCAGTTAGTGAGGAACAAAATAAGGTATCAATCGGAATACCTTATAGCCTTATTCAAATATTAAATAATCAAAATACGGCGGATGATTGGTATAGATTGTTTAGAGATTACACGAACAAAGAAAGAATAATAGGAAAAACGGCTCTTCTAACAATGATACAGAATGAGCTTAAAAAGAATAGGGATATTGATGACGAGGCAGTGTTAAACAAAAATAGCTTTTGGAGAAACACAATAAAAACACACTATAATCACACACTAAATACATATGGTAATATTAGGTTTGCGGATACTTCTAACAAAACTCTCTTAGAAGTCCGCGAAAGAGGTGATCACGAAATAACACACCATCTACCCACACTCAATGTTTTCGGGAATATACGATGTAGATCATTCGGCACTGATATCCCCGTATATAAGGGTAGTGCGAATGATGCATTAGAGATCGTAGGAACTTCTTTGTTTCACGACAAGGTATTTACTATAAAAGGTGTATCTTCGTTGTCTGATCGTAAGGTAAAGGATGATCTACAAGCAATCAAAGATCCACTGAAAAAGATTAAGTCTCTTGTTGGATATACATATAATAGGACCGATATTAATGCCAAAGAAACGGGTTTAATAGCACAGGATGTTGAAAAGGTATTACCAGAAGTTATTACAGAAGGTGCTAATAGTATGAAACATATAGCATATGGAAATATGATGGGATTGATTGTGGAGGCTATTAAGAATATTGATGAGAGACTTGAAAGACTTGAAAATATTAAGAACTAAAAACTAAAACTAAAAACATCAATATTCATTCTATTAGTGAATAAAATATCAGATATACTTCGCGACTATTCAGTATATTATCAACATTCTCTTTTTTGTTTATGATCTCTTTAAGATCATCATCGTATAATGTAAGTGTGTTTTCTGGACTTGTTTGATCATATCTATAACAATTATAATGCCCACCATGTAATACTCCATAATGATTGATAAAAGAAACCATTTTGTAATCATATTGTTTAGTAGGATCACCTATTATAGATCCTTTGTTAAATCTAATCTTTTTGTTGATATTTACATCCTTATGATTCTTAGTCATATTGTTGTTAAATCTATTTACACTTATTGCAAGTATCTTTGGAAGTATTAGTGGTTTTGTATATCGCATATATGTTCCACAACCACATTTATCACACTTCCATCCATCATCTTGTATATGTTCAACCTTAAAAAACTCAATTAGTCCAGAAGTAATATTCTTATTTGGTTGAATGGGTATGCTATAAAACACTTCAATATTCTTGTTTTTAGTCTTACAAGATGGATTATTACATACAGTCATATTGATCACTACCCCCATAAACTGTTTTGACCATTGTGAAGTCTTTTTAGATATTTGTTTCCAGATATGTTTGTTGTTTTCTATTTCAGGTTCTGGAACTTCAATACCCACATCTTCGTGGATACGATCACATATATTCAACCATAGTTCATTCACATCTGTTTGGTCACCTTTTTTAAAAAGTGGGTGTTTCTGTATTTCTTTTACAAAAGCATTAGGGCGTATTTTCCTATTATCCCCTTCTCTATCCATCAATTTGAAGATATGATATAGTGAGCATGTCAAGAAAGATACATTTGTTTTTATGTTTTCTTTATCAATTGTGGGTTTTACTATGTATAAAGATTGAATGATTGAGTTAATACCACAAGTATTTCCAATATTTACTAGAAGTGGCATCTATCCTAAGTAATAAAATCTTGTATTTTAGTAAATGGTAGAGATACCAACTTATGTATTACCTAATAGAGTGGGATATTTAAACTATCTATTTAACCATTTCCATCCAAAAGAATATGCATACAGTGATACAGTGAAATACCCACATCAAAAGTTCGTAAAAGATTATCTACATCACGACACTCCATATAAAGGGTTATACCTTTACTTCCTTCCCGGAACTGGTAAAACAAAGGCATCATTAGAGGTGATCAAATCTTTTCACGATAAAGGAAAACATGCCTTTGTGTTTCTTCCAGCAAGTCTTGAAGAAAACTACCGAAAAGAGATCACAAAGTTTGGTTATCCTTTCAAGAATTATCGCAAGAAACCTTTTTGGTTTAAAATTGGGACAAACAAGAAGACTGCACCAGATGTTTTGAAAGTATTGAAAGATAATTATCACAGCAAGCTTAAATATACCATAAAAGACGGGATACTATGGTTATGGAACTTACAAGATAATGTAGCAGATATGATCACTAGTAAAGGTGCTAATATTATACTAAAAGGTGTAAAGTATGAAGACGTGGATGACGTTGATAAGATAGTAATTGATATTATGATCAATTCGTATATTAATCTTAGATATACATTTGTTCATTACAACGGATTGAACGATAATGTTATCTCTAAGATTGAGGGGAAAATGGATAATAGTATTATAGTGTTCGACGAGATCCACAAGTTTATCCTTACTGTTTCCAACAAAAGACCTCTTGCTATCAGATTATACAACGCGGTAGTTCAAGCTAAGAACAGTAAGATGTTGCTTTTATCAGGAACACCTCTAATTAATAAACCATTTGAATTAGCTAACCTTATTAATATGGTTCGTGGTCCTACGACGACTTATGTGTTTAAGGTTTCTCTTGAAAAACGCAGTATGGTGATTAAGAACTTACGTGAGAGTGATATATGGTTCTTTATTGATACTTATAGATTTCAAGAGGAAGACTTAGAGATCATACTTTTACCTTTTCCTTTTGTGAAAGAGAGTAAGACAGAGGTGTCTGTAAAGAGTGATATTGAAAAATGGAAGAAAAATAAGAACATTGTTGAAATGTTAAAGAAAGTAGTGGGTAGCAGGTCTTCTAAGATTATGACAAACAATCAATTACCATTCCCTAACAATGAAGAGGATTTCAATAAAATATTCTTGAAAAAAAAAGACAAGAACACAAAGCCTGTATTTGAGAGACAGATATTAGGATCAGTTGCGTATAACGGCAAAGACGGTGATGATTATCCAGAGGAACTACCTCCGATTATTGAGACGATCAATATGCCTGTATTTGAGAGACAGATATTAGGATCAGTTGCGTATTACGGCAGAGAAGGTGATGATTATCCAGAGGAACTACCTCCGATTATTGAGAAGATCAATATGAGTAAGTATCAATTTGAAAAGTATATGTTCGAGAGGGAAATTGAGATTAAACAGGAAGATATGAACAGGTTGAAGAAACAAAGAAAAAAAGAAAATGAGATCACTGAAACCTATATGGTATTTAGTAGGATGGCGTGTAATTTTGTATTTCCACCAGGAATTGATAGACCTAAACCAAGCCTAGTCAAGAAAAATTTACTTGTTGAACTCTCCAAAGTAGGTTTTGAAGATGATGAAGAAGATGATGAGAATAATAAAAAAATTGCTACTCCACTTAGCAGAGATAAGAAAGACCCTGTTGTTGAATATCAAAGAAATCTCAAAAAAACGGTTGATAGAGTGAATGATATGAAAGTAGAAGATTTCAATATTGATGACTATTCCCCTAAGTATAAACGGATCTTAGAAAATATTGAGAAAGGTGTTGATCAAAAAGCACTTGTCTATTCACAATTTAGAACTGTTGAAGGTATTGGTATGTTTGCGGTATATCTACGTAAAATGGGATATGTTGAGATTAAGTTAAAGAACACTAAGGATGGTTATATTCTAGACGACCCTGACATACTTCACCAAAAATACGATCACAAACGTTTTTGTATATTTGATGATGAACGAATGAAAACATCTACTATTATCAATGTATATAATGGAAAGTTTAGTGAGCTTAACAATACACTAAGAAAACAAATAGGTAGTAGAGAAGAAAACCTTAGAGGATCACTAGCAAAGATTATGTTGATCACAGGATCTGCTGCTGAGGGTATTAGTTTTTTCAATGTTAGAAGTGTCCATATTATGGAACCTTACTGGAATAATATGGTGATTGAACAAGTGATAGGTCGTGCTATCCGTAATAGAAGTCATATAAACTTGCCGAAAGAAGATAGAACTGTTCAGGCATACAGATATATAATGCAAGTGAAATCAAACAATAATACATTTAAGATGAGAGATGATAATTCAACAACCGATCAAATAATCCAAAGTCTTGCTGATAGTAAAAGTAAAATTAATGATCCTTTTATACAAGCACTTATCAAAACTTCTATCAATTGTGCTATACACGCTAAAACACAGAAGAATAGATGCTATGATATTCCGCTTAATCTTAATCCATCTAAAGTGATCCAGATGGATACTGTCCAGAAAGAGATGTCCAATCTACCTGAACTTAAACTAGCTACAAGAAGAAATGTTCGTGGGATTTATAAAGATGGTGTTGTAAAGGCTGATTATGATACATCGCGAGATTTTGATGTAGATGGTTTTGTTTATGCTAAACAGCTTATTGAAAAACAAGATAAAGTTGTGACAATTCCTAAAAAGGTTGAAGAGATCAAAGAAACAAAAGAGAAAAAGGTTGAAGAGATCAAAGAAACAAAAGAGAAAAAGGTTGAAGAGATCAAAGAAACAAAAGAGAAAATACCTAATCCGTCTCCACATCAATCTAAATCTTCATCTAAGTCTAAATCTCCACCTCAATCTAAATCTTCCACTAAATTTACACTCGTAGATGTGAGTGGTTCTGGGAACTGTTTCCCAAAAGCGTTATATGGAGCATTGAAGAACAATAAAGGCAATATGCTTAAAATTTTTGCAGGAGATCTTAAATTACCAGATACAGCTCTTACAAATGAAGATGTGTTTGTAAAGGCATTTAGAAAACGATTCGCCACCATATTAAGATCAAATGAGGATACCACCACAACAACTACATTCAATATGTTGAAAGAGTTAGGTGATATGGCTAAACGCTATTTAGCAGATGAGTTCTATGGAGAAGGCGCAAATATTACATCTCTTAAAAACATAGGCATGTATCCTATCCCTAAAACAGAAAGAACATTCCGTGAAAAATTAGCGAGGTATATAGAACAAAATAGATGTTACCTAAACTCTCTATACATCAATACTATTATAGATGAGTTGTCAAAGAATGTAATGATCAGGATAGAGAGTGAAAACTCATATATTAGATATGTAGAAAGCCTAGAAAAGATTGAAAACATTGTGGTATTAGTGCGTGTAAATCAAAATCATTACAATTATGTATTGTTCAAATAAAAGTTATCCTGTAAAATGTAATGTAATCTAACAATGTAAGTATATATGGAGTTAGATTGTAAATATAGAACAATCAATAAAATATGTGTCAATAAAAGGTGTTTTTCTAGCAGATATTTCTGTATTAAACATAGAAATATCAACAATGTTGTCTTTGATTACTGTGTTCAACTCTTTGGAGATAAAGAGATACTCGATTACTACGATATTTTAGTTCTATATCAAGAACTGTATATTAAATATGGAATGTATGAAGCACAAAATATCTTAGGAACATTAATCGCACGTAGAAAAGCTGATCTTTTTCCTATTGCTATACAAGCGGGAATGACAGTAAGAAATAAAAGTTTGAAAAGAAATGTTCTAGAAACTTTTAATAAAAAAATCCACTTAACTATTATTCTTTCAAATAATAAAAAAATCAAAAAAGTATTTAGCAAGTTGTGGGGTATTTGGAAAGGATATTTGGACAGAATAAACGGTAGTGTATTAGGTCATGCCATAAATACCACAGATATATTTACATTAGATGACATAGATAAAATTTCGTATCCCTTTAAAATCAAAGATACTCTGAATAATATTGTTCTTGTATTTGATACATTATCGTTGTATAAGTATATCAATGATCAAAAACAAACAAATGAAGACAATGTAGCATTAAATCCCTATAATAGATCACCTATTTCTACGGATGTATATATCCGTTTGTGTAAATACATACATATACTCAACCTTTATGTAGAAAAAGAGGATAACTTTCAAAAATGGCAAACAATAGATATGGCATATACCGATGTTGTTTTAGCATTTGATAGAGCAGGATTTTATACATCTGTTGAATGGTTCAATACGATTGAATATTTAGATATAGTGAATGTTCTAAAACAGTTTCACGAATACTGTATCATGTTCCACTATGACAACAATTGTATGATAGATGAAGAGATGATTAACGAATATCCAGATTGTGCTTACAGGTTTTGTAATCTATGCCTTAACCTTCTTGAAAAAAACGACTTTGGATATACTACAATCCTTTTCAGATCACTTATGGATAAAGTAAATATTTTTAGAAGAAATACCCCAGAATGGATAAATAGCATTACCATGTAATCAATAGAATTACTTGTATTCACAAAAATAAATAAATGAATAAAAGTAGTAAAATATATATATAAACAAATATATTATGGATACGAAAGAAAAGATAGCTATAACTTTTTATATCGTAGTGTTGTTTGTTGTCTTTACAACAGCCACTTTTGTAAAGACAGTGGGATTGATATATGGATCATTACTAGGAAACGATGATACAATCGTAGATGGAGACAATCTTACACTTTTTGGTAAGTTTGTAGTTGGTTTAATATTTGCAATATTAATACTGCTTACTTCTTCTTCTTAGCTGGAGTCTTCTTAGCAGGAGGAGGAGGTAGTTCTTCATCTTCCTCTTCCTCCGCTTCTTCTTCCTCTGGATCTTCAATATCCACCTCTTTCTTCAAAACCTTAGTAATCTTAGATACATCTTTGTCTTCTTTTACATCTTCTTCATTATCTTCATCATCCTCACTATCATCAATGGGGGTGTTCTTTAGTTTCTTAGATACAGCTTCTACATCGTCCTCAACAGGACTTTCTTTATCACAATCACTGTCATACTGGAACATAGGTTTGTTAATAGTGTTGTTAAGCTTTACCTTACAAGATATAAGATCAAGAGAAATACCAAACTTCCCACCAGCAAACCACAACTTTGTCATACGAACAATACAGATACATTTACATCCTCCCATAACAGAACGAATTTCATTGATATCCAGAGCTTCATTACTTTCCATATCAAAGAAATCAGTTTTATAAGATTGCGTCTTGGGATTAAATGGGATCTTAAACTTGATAGTTGGGGGATATTGAGTGTCGCTCTTCTTACTCTTTTTGAACAACTTTGTAAGTTTAGTATTAAAGATAATCTTAACAACACTATCATCTTGATTGTATTCATCGCTATCACCGAACCATTCCGTCTTCTTGGAAACAGCAGTGTTAACAATATAATCTTGGATCTCTTCTAGCTTGTTATAGAATGATAACATCTTAGGGTTTGACTGATAATCATTACCGAATGAAATTGTGAGATCCATCTTGTTATCATTAGAGTTTTCATCATCATTGTTATCGCCATTTAATTCCTTAAACTCTTTCTGTGTCTTAGGTGGGTATGGAATAATAGATACAGGTGTCTGGATACACAGTGGATTTTTTTCATACTGAATAAGACAAGACTGAAACCCTTTGATATCCTTAGACTTCTGAACATCTTTAAAAGTAATCTTAGATACATCAATGTTACTCGGTAGGATTGCTGGAATGGTCGCCATTGCTTGTTTGTTTGTTTGTGGTTATATATATCTAGAAATCTTATATCATTTTTTTCATTTTTTCTAAAAATTTTCATGATCACTAGATTTTTGGTAGTTTTTCAATGATCATTTAACGTTTACACCGTTTTTGTCTTGAATATGAAAAATAATACATATGATATGATTAACGTTTCATAATATATGGTTAACTAATGTTTCCATTTCTTTCCACAATCTAAACACTGATAGAATGTAGTCATAGGTTCGTCAGCACTCCTTGTTTGAACCTCTTGATAGAATATTCGGTTTCCTTTACATCTTCCACACTTAACATTCTTTGTCATACTCTCCATCTTTACCTCATATGCGTTCTTAACACAATCCATATTCTTAGATGTAATATGCTCCCATCCTTCTGGATCTAATTGTTCCGGTTTTAAGAAACCGATGTGTTGTGGTTTAATCTTTTCTTTCTTGATCTCTTCTCTAAGAGACTTATTTCTTTTAAGATTTGAGAAAACACAATAACTTAAATCATTATATATATTACAAAAACAAGGTTCTTCCCAGTTTCTAGCTACGTTTTCTTGATCAGCCTTTGTTAGTGAAGCATTAAAGATGCCTTTTTCAATATTATATATTATCTCTTCTGTCATTTCATTTAATTCAACAACCAATAATTGTGAAAGATTTTTTACAGTTCTCTCTCTCCTAACATTGATAGATACGGGTTTTTCATCCTCATAAGTTATCTCTTCAACTGGTTCCGTTTTTACTTTCTTTGTTCTAGGCATATTTTATTGTATTGTATTCCACACTTAAATACTATTACGCTAATCACTAATATTAGTCTTAATGACTAATTCTTATATCATTTTTTCACAAAGGAAAGTATTTTTTCTTAGGATCTATTCTTGTTCTCTTAGAATATCTATACAAATAGATCAATATACCTAAAACAATCAATATAATATATAAGTATCTATATCTATCCTCCTGAACACCTAAAATCTTAATGATCAATAAGATAATTGCGAAATATAGTAACAAATATGTAGTATCACTATAATCTAGTGTATCACTTAGAACTTTACTGTTATACGACTTGACATTGTTGATATCTTTGTGTTGATCAATTTCTAATTTTTTATATTTTTTATTCTCATTCTGCAAACTTTGTTTCAAGTTATAGTAAATCCCCTCTGGAAACAATGTTAATATATTCACAATAGATTGCTTAATATAGTTTGTCATATATTTTTGGAAATGCTTCTCATTATTGTTGTCTTTTGTTTTAACTTGATCATCATTAAACCCCTCAATAGAAACCGATGTCCTGTAAGTAATCAATAGAAGAATTATAATGATAAATATGATACCTAAAAGTAAGCCTTGAGACAACTCGACAACACTTAATGATAGAGCAATTAAGATAACACAAACTAGAACTGAATAATATACTCTTGTAATAGTATGAAAAGTTTCTTCATAATGTTCTTTTTCTTTTGTATTATCTTTTAGATTTTTATGGTTATCCTTCATATCTTTGTGAATATAGTGTAGATCATTAGAATTCTTTTCATAAGTGTTCAACAGATCAATATGGTTCTGTTCATTATTCAATTCAAATCCTTTATACATAACTTGTTTCATTTCTTCATTAAATTGAGTTTTGCTATCTGTATTTAGATTATAATACATAGTTATCAATTCATTTGTTTTAATCTTAAAGATATTTTCAAAAATACTTTTTATATGTTTCTTATTGTTCTTGATATAACTTGTATTTTCAATATCAACTACTGATCTAACTAAACGATAAAAACTGTCATTATCATAATTTTGATTACTATTACTACTACCACTTAGTGATATCCCAGTATAGTTCTGTATATTCTCTTGATCAAGATAAATAACTTTATCCACAATCTCTTTTATTGATAATTGATCATCATCAAGATCATCTAAAAATTTATTTCCCATTATTCTTTTACTTTATTCTTATTCACTTCATAATATATCTTTTTACAACAAGGACACCGAAATATTTTACAGATACATCTCTCACAAACAAGAGTGCTACAAAAACTACAACCTAAAAACCCATCTTCAACAACTATTGATGAACATATAATACACTCCTCTTCACTCGCTTGTAATATCTTCATAAGCAAAAGTGGTGTGGTGGATGATAATGAGTATTCAGCATTGTGATCACAACATATCAATTCATATCTATTGAGATCATCTAAAATCTCATTGACATCCTGAGTATCTATATACCTATTTAGCAACTCAGTATAACTTTTTGAAAAGATCAACTGGATATATGCCTTGTCATTAACATAATTAACAGGACATTTCTCATTACAAAAAACAAAATTATGATTATCTCTAACTTTTTTTAGATGATCATTTGCCTTTATGATCCTGATCAAACAACTATTAATGATCAATTGTGTCATACAAGTCTGTTTCACACCCATCATAGAACAAATTGAATACACCCTATTCTCTTCTGGTATATCTAGAATATATTCTATATTGTTCCAAATAAATGATCCAATATAAACAATCTTGACAATATCTAATGTCCCATCGTTTTTGAGAAAATCTTTAGATTTTCCTAAACCTAATTCATTCAAACATACTGATAGAAGTGTTCTTAACATCTTCTGCGTAAAAAAGATATATAGTATATATGTTTATCTAATCCTTATGTATTATGATGTAAAATACATATGTCTAAATGAACTGTTTGATCTCTTTTGTGTTTGATACATATAAATTGATAAGAATATGCCATAGAGAACAACAGATGTAGCTACAACCATAAATGTATTGTCTGGGAATGTAAGGAATATAATATAGGCTATGATAGTGGATATAACCATACCTACTATTAAATCAATTAGAAACCTGTTAGTGTTTGTTCTGTGAAGGCTTTCATTGTTAAACAATTTGTGTTTATTCTTGTGAGATAGACTCTTCACTTTTAATGTATCATACTTGCGTTTTTCATTTTGCATCGCAGGCATAACTGTATTTAGATAAAATGAATTACTTGATGAAGTTTCCAATGATATAAAGGTGTCTTTCATATATTCCTTGATCATTGTATCAATGTATGTGCTACCATCATCACTAAATCCCTCATAAATATCTGTTACCATAAATTTCATTGACACGATATAAAAGAGATAGAAAAATACTAGAACACCTATCATTGAATAAAGAAGTGCTACCTGTGTATCATAACTATTGTTTATAGACATCATGATCATTACCGAACAAACAATAACAATAGCGATTACAGTATATAGAAATCCCGTGTAATATTTTTCATTGATCTCAATCTGTTTTGATATTTCCTTTAAACTCTTAATATCGCCAATATTATCCTCAATATCTTTGTTGATCTCACCAAGATTTTTACGTGTTTCTTCATACTCATTTTTATAATTTGAGGTAGAAGCTTTATACTGTTTTTTTAGTGTATTGCTTGTATTGTGTAGATAATTTAAGAATGAATGAACATTAGCACCTAATAGTTTAATAACATCATTGTTGAATTGTGTTAGTTGTTCCTTTTTGTTGTCAGCAGAATCCATAGAATTAATTATTTTTACAACAATATTGACATTTTCATCTTTGCTCAGGTAGTTTTCAGATAATTTCTTCAAATCATCTAAGATGGTATTAGAGACACTTAATGAACTATTAATAGTAGTTACCGTCTTTTTAACCTTTTCTAGTATTTTAGTAAAAATCTTTTCATTCAAATAAAACAATACAGTATTTACCATTGATGACATTGCCTCTAAGAAAACTCTAAAACTACGATAGTAGTAATCTGCCTTTGTTGTTTCAGTTGTTGTCGTGGTATATATTTTTTCAGCAATATTGTGGAATTGTTGATCAAGGGGTTGTTCTTCGGTTTTAAGATCTTCATAGTCATCTGGTTTCGCATAAGTAAATGAACTTCCTTTTAGATTGTATTCATCAATAAGATCCTTAATAATTTTAGAAACCTCTTTTAGTTGATTGTAGTTTTCGAAAAGAACATTTTCTGGTAGAAAATTAAAATATTGATATTTTTCACTATATGAAAAATTCACACTATATTCGTTTGTATTAGGTTTTTGTTGAAAAAATTCAATATCATCAACTATGTCAATTGTTTTTATTGTTTTTATTTTATTTATGAATTCGATAGAATTAGGAATATATTGATCTTTATATTTCAAGTAGTTATCTTTTATCAAATCACAATGTGTATCAATATCAGATGCGATAGTCATTATCTTACATATATTTGTATATTTTAGAAAAAATCAGTGAATGATCACTATCTAAGCATTCCAATAGAACCCATTATATCTTGTTCGAATATTTTGTGCTATCTTAAAGTAGTAGTAAAAGATTGTAATAATAATACCAATAACAGCTAAAACAACGAAATAAGTATTTCCTTGTGGCATGCTACTAGCTAAGAAATAATACCCTAAAATGATAACAGATATGATTACCAATGCACTTACAGTAGCCATACTTCTGTAAGCATCGTGCCATTCTTGATTGATATGTGATCTAGAAATATGATATCTATTGTTAGTCAAATCTTTTTCAATATCTAGTCTATTCATATCTTTCTGCATGACATTCAAAATATTCTCATACATATCACTAACAGCCACCAATGGTTCATAGGATTTCACTAAAACAGCAATACCTACGGTTTGATCTCTCATCTTATTGTCCATAGTAATTCTATGGCTTTCTATTGCCTCTGGTGTAGTAGGGGTAGCAGTATTTGCTGTTGAGAAGTGTTCTGTAGAACTATACATACCTAAGAAGATCAGGTATATTACGATAATGATACTGATCATTACAAGACTAAAAATAGGCTTTATATCCTCTTGACCAAGGATCAGCATTAATACAATGACAAACAGGATGATATACATCAAACCGACATAGATATCAATATAGTTGTAAGAACTAGAAACAGTATTCAGTGTTTTTATTGTTCCTTTATACTCATCTGTGGTCTCTCTAAGATCTTTAGAAATATTAGTAATTTGTTCTTCTCTATCAACATATTCACCTTTATAATATTCCACACCTTTGATTGTAAGTTTAAAAACACGATCAGTAGGGATATTTCCCTCTGGGAAATCTTTCAATCTAACAGTAATAGTTTTCTCTTCTTTATTCATATTGACGTTAGTTAAACCTGCGTATGTGATATCGTTTTCTGTATCGGTGATAACATACTCATTTGCCATTAGTCTTTGGTAGAAGTTGATAACAAGATCACTATTCACTTCAGTAATGTTGAATGTAATTGTATTGTCATCATTCTTTTTATTGATCAGTAGCTCTAAACCCATATAAATGGTATATGATGTAATTAGTATAAGAGAATGATTATCCATTATCATTCTTGCTTTGTCCATAGAACCATTGTAATGATTATAAAGATCATTATAATTGCCGTTTCCTAAGCTATCATTAAGAACTTTAGAGAACAATTCACTAGTTATGTAATAATTCAGAAGGTTAAATAGTGATTTGTGCTTGTTATTAGATACAAACTGGAACTGTTTGAGATCTCTCTTAGGTTTTCCAGATAATTCCATTAGTAGTTCATTTACAAAAGGACCATCATAAAGAGTATTCTCGTCACTATCAAGTGTAGTTGTTGTGTGTCCAGAAGATTGATCCAATATATAAATTGATTGATCAGGAATATCATATCGCATATCTTTTTTAGTGATCTGGATACAGATATAGAAAGTGTTCAATGCTTTAACAGTATCTGGTGTGATCAAATTGAAATTTGTTGTATCTCCAAATAAGAAGAGCGAGTTTGTTTGATTATTATCAAAATCAATAATACTAAGTGATGAAGCATTCAAGTTGATCAACTTAGGAACCACCATTTGATCAGCAGATACATTCCCTCCTTCAATATAAACATATCCTCCATCGCTACCACGCTGTTGAGCATATGGTTCTAATAGATTTTCAATATAGGTATTCATCCTTTTACTTCTTAGGAGGTAAAAAATGATATAAAGCTTTTATATCTTATACATAAGATAGTAAGAAATAACGTAAGAAAAGAACAAGACAATAGAATAGCAAAAAATAGTTGAACAATGGCAGGTATTTCAGATGAAAATTTAAACAATCTATCTTTAAAAAACCCAACGAAACTGGATATTATATTTAACAATCTTATAGATCTTGTAAAGATCCGTGGGGATGATGCGGAAGCTTTTAAGAAATATATAGATATTAAGAAAAAGGATCGTGAATTTATCAAAAGTATTGATTTTCCAGTAGGAAAACATTTAACCATTCCTAGATTATATAGTGAAAACATTTGTATATTGCTAATGTTTGATCTTAAACAGGAATATAAAAAGACTTTATTATCAATGATCAAAAATACGAATGAAGATCCTACTCCTGATCAATTAAAAACATTTCTAGATGAGTTTGAAAATAGAACTCAATATATTTATATATTCTTAGAAGGTAAGCCTATTAATACGAATGATCGCAATACTATTGTAAAGTTTGATAAATTATTACAAGAAGCAGGATGTATATCTCACGATTTTAGTAATGACAAGTTTATGTATAATCCATTGAAACATAGATATACTCCACCTCATCGTAAATTAAGTAAAGAAGAAGTTGTTCAGTTTATGGAGAAATATATGGTAATTAGTAAAAGCAAAATATCTCATATATTGAAAACAGATATTATATCGAAATGGATTGGATTAAAGGTGGGTGATATTGTAGAGATTACACGTCAAAGTCCCACATCTGGATCATATAAACATTATAGAGTTTGTGTGTAAAGGATTATTTATAGGGAAACTTAACTATTGTTATTAGCATCACCAGCATCACCAGCATTACCCGCATCACTGGCGTCGCTGGCTTCACTAGCTTCGCTATCGCTATCATTTTCATCATTAAATGATTTTTTAACCACCAGCTTTCTCCATACAAACGTCTTTGTGTTAGATGGCTCACCAAAAATGGTATATTTTACTAATTCTTTTTTCAGGTCTTGTTGTGTGATAAGTGTCCTATTAGGACTAGTCTCACGGAACCATTCCTTGAACACATTATAGATATGTGTAATGCTGACTTTATCCCTGTTATTCTCTGTTACCTTTACACAATCATTGATAAATTGTGCTACTGGATTGTTCACTAAGTTATATTTACGAATACTTTCGGTAATCTCGGTTGGTTCATACATATTATTGATATCAAGGGTTCTCCTGTGTTCTATCATCATACTAACAAACGTTTCGTACCATTTGTTCATTTTCACTTGGAGTTGTTTATCAGCCTTGAACTCTATCGGGTTATTTGGATCAGGATTTTCAAGGAACTTAGACTGGAAGTCTATGTTCTTAATCCTTCTCCATGTTCCGTGATCAGTAGATTTTACAACTGGTAAAGAATTACACATAAGATACACCTTGAACTGTGGTTCTAGGACCACACAATCTTTATACAAACTCCTAGCGAGGATACTATCATTGCCTGTTATTTCTTTCATTAACCCCACATTTACCTCATCACCTGGACTAGGCTCCTGCGATACAGCAAACCTACGTCCTTTAAGCTTCATCATATCAGGACTAGCCTGATTAGAGTTAGGTCTTTTAGTAGTTAACATAGCAATAGGAAGAGTGCCGAAATAATCACCTATGGCATTACGAATAAGAGTAGTCATCAGTGTGCTCTTACCGTTTGCTCCACTCTCGTTTTTACCAGACAGAACATAGAAACACTCTTGACGGACACTTCCATCAATAGTGGCAGCGAAAGCATCCCATATGTATTTACGGACATTAGGGTTCGGTATCACTTGACTGATATATGTGTTGATCTCTTTGACTATTGGTGAATTGATATTATACGGGATATAGTTCCTATTTGTGCATAGGCTGATAAGATCACTAGGATCACCAATACGGAATTGCATAGTAGAAAAATCATAAACGCCATTCTTGAAACCTAGGAGCATCTTATTTGAATCAAGCTTATCCTCAAACGTAGGATCGTGTATTTCCGAAAAAGACTTCACTGATTTCATAATAGAGTTTTTATATGAAGTATCTTTCAATTTCTTGAAGATAAACATAGCATTTTCAGATTTTATCTTGTAGCTCTTTCCTTCATCTGGACGTCCTAAAGTTTCACATTCATGAGCCTTCTTAATAAACTCAAATGATCTCATATTAAACTTTAAAGCCACCTCCTCACTCATACGGCGGAAAAGATCAAGACCTTCCCTATTAGAAACCCACCGATGTTGGAGTTGTTCATACCTATACCACATATCACCACCTATGTATTTATACTCGTCAGCATATAGCACCTTAATAACAAGTCCTACATCGTGATGAGCACCCTTAGATATAATGGCATCATCTATGAACTTAATACAGGAGTTATTCATAATCTCTTTATAAACATCCTCATTATCTAGTTTTGCCCAGTATTTGAGAGTTCCCATACCCATAGTGTGTTCTCTAAAACGTTTCCATCTATCTTCGCATTCACCATCTGTGTATTTTGTGCTGTTCTTAGAAAACTCACGCCAAACATCAAAAAGTGAATCACTGATATTCCTAAGAGCCCACCCAAGCTGGATCCAGTCGTCATATGAATCCGCACGAGATGGAGACAAACACTTCATAACTAGCTCTCGAGCTAGATCGACAGTATCTTTGTTTGAGTTGTTGATAATAGTGATAACGTCATCACTAAGAATATTGTCAATTCTTGTGGTTACCGGTTTTCTCTGTCTGGTTTGCGTAAGGATATCCACGTATTTTTCATAATCTTCTTTCACTTCTTGATTTTCTAAGTTGATCTCCATAGAAGATACATCTTGCTTCCTCATAGAAAGTTCTTTTATAAGTGTAATATGGATATATAGATCATCTTCAAATACAGAATTGTTTTCTACAATTTTATACGGTATATCTTCATTCACTCTTAGATATTGGAAAAACCTTGTGGCTAAATAAGGTTGACATCCCGGCTTTGAGCTACCATACATCTGCCACCCATTCTTCGCTATGATCGCCTCGTCAATGATATTGCTAGGTAGATTAGTGGGGTTAATGCCAGCAAACATAGAAGTAGATTTTTCTAGGATGCACTTCCGAATATAAGCTTGTATATCGTGGGATAGAATAATCTTAGGGAATACAAGATGGATACCATACTTAATCTTATCATTACTGATACAAGGATCACCACGAACCATATAATATACACATAATTTAGATGGATCATCTAGTGATATAACCTTGTTAATAACCTGAAAATAGGTCTTGATAATATTTTTTACAGTTTTTTCTGGAACATATTTCTCTACATCTAACACGGCTATCTCATTGCTCACATTTTGTTCATCACGTACTTTGATAGGGTCAAAACGGAAGTCTAGATCAACACGTAATAAACTAGGATCCGTCGGTTTTTCAATCATAAAAAGTTTCTCGCCTTTTGCTCTTGATAGTGAGTATTCTTTCATAAATTCTTCATAATTATCATCCGGAACTGATATTGCGATCTTTGTGTTTCCAGTATCTCCATTACTCGTATGGGTGTAGGTTTTTCCACTACCACCTCCAGAAATACGGAACTGTTGGATATATTTATAGAATTTATTAGATGAAGTTGCCATACTAGTTATTAATAAAATATTTCATATATCATTTTTTCATTTTTTTACTCCTGATTTTTGTATTGTATATTCTAACGCATTTATCAAGATAACATAAGGATTTACATAAATACTTAACGATAAAAATGATTTAACACACTACAACACACTACAACACACTACAACACACTATAACACACTACACAACACACTATGTCAGTTCTAAACTATCTCCCAGCCACAATATTTCTAGATATGACCAGTGAAACAAAACAAATATATGAGTTTCTATACTTTTGTTTATCAAAGGTGATCACACCTGATTATCAAGTAGGATTTATCAACGTATTATACAGAATGATCAATAACAGTATCACTATTCAAGATTTGCATCATTTGACCGCAAATTATGAGATATCTAATTATATTGTATGGAAATTATGGATGATGGATGATATTGATAAGTATATTCTCGTTAATAAACTAATTGTAGATATCAAATCATTTACATACAACTACTCATCATCCATAAGCACATTATCAATTGAACAATATCTTGCTACGAACATTACTTATCAATTCAAAAATAATGTGAATATTTCAAAATGCAATGATTATTCTTATTGTATAATGATCTTCTGGTATTTGAAGCATCTATATATATATTATAGAGATGACAATAGAGAGAGTATTGATCTCCCAAATATCCTTCAACAATTCATTTCAAAAATTACTATATGTATCAAAAAATATTCTGGTATGTATAAGGAAAATCTGAGAATGATAAAGAGTGCAACAGATATATTATACAATACAATAATACACAATACACTGGAAAACAATTCAAAAGATCCTTCTATATTCAGGCAATAGCTTAATGTTATATTTTAAGATGATTATAACAAACATTGTGAAGATAGAATAAACAACTATCATATCCCAATTGATCACAAGCATTCTATTATTTTTACAATACTGAATAATAAATAAGGTGTGTTTATGTCTTCTTTTTGTTCCCCAAATACAACTACCGTATATTGTTATGATCTAAACGATCTAAAAAAGATTACAACTATCTACAATAAAACCCATTCCACGCCTATCTCTATTACTAAAAAATCAACTAGTAAATCTCTATACAATAATCTAAACAAACATCTAAAAAACACTCTGGGTGATAGATCTCATTTCTTATGGGCAGATTATCTTATACAGTTCTTTAACGATGATGATCAAGAAGCAATAACATTAAAAGAAATCGCTGATAAACGTCTTATGCCTAAGAAACCAGCTGAATGGTCAAAAAATCCTAGAACGTGGTTATCTAATTTTGATATAGATAAAGTGCTTTTACATTACCATAAGACACCGCTATATAATTACCATTTTATTGGTGTGGTTCCTGTTGATTTTGGTATTAAAGATAGCAACGGAAGTTGTAGTTATGATGAAAGATGCTCTATTGATATGGAAAAGATCATAAAGAGGAAAAAGAAATATATGGGTCTGGTGAGTAATCTAGATAATCATGATGGTCCAGGGTATCATTGGACATCATTGTTCTTTATTATTGATCCTAAATTATCAAATTACGGTATCTATTACTATGACAGTGTAGCAAGTGGGATACCACCACTTATGAAGGTGTATATAGCCGATGTCCAGAGACAATTGAAGAAAATATATGGAAAACAACCGAAACTCTTCATAAGTAGAAAGAAACATCAGCGTAAGAATACTGAATGCGGTATGTTTAGTATATGGTATCAAATACGATGGCTTAATCTTCTTATGACCTATAATGATCAAATTACATTTAAAGAAATAATTGATGTGGATATAGATGATGATCTAGTGGCGAAATATCGCGATATCCTTTACAGACCTTCAGTTATATAAGGAATGCAGATTTTTCCTAAAAAATGATGTTTCCTACAAGTATGATGTTTAGGATACTTGTAAGAAGATGCCAACACCAGTGCCCCCAGTGCCCCCAGTGACCCCAGTACCCCCAGTGATAACTGGATTGTTATTCCACACAAACAGTGATGAAACCTATTACACATTCATATTTCATCCTGATACTTCTATGTTAGAGTTAGAAATCGCGCAGTGTCCTGGTATATACGATGGGGCTATGGATTTCCAGATAGATTATGAGATCAATCGGACGGTGCTAGGATATATGTGTGATACGATGGTGAATGTGATGAAGAATGAAATTTTGTATAAACTATACACATTCTCAAAGATATTATCTATTCCATCGCCAAACAAATTGACAACAAAAATTATCTGGAAATGTATGAGATTTACAAAAAAATACTTAGAGTTTGATGTAAATATCTGTAAGACACCTATTATTCCTGTTTATGATATTGGATTTGATCATATAACTAAAATAAGAACGATAAAACTTGCAAAACTTGTGAATGATCAATTAGAAGAAGAGATAAACGCGATTGAAACTGATTTAGAATGCCTAGAAAAGGTTATTGATCAACAGAAGATGAAAACTGATGCCTTCATGGAGGGATACAAAGATATATTTCCTGATGATATTCTTGATAGAATTAGGATTAGTTTGTAGAAGTAGATAAAACGTAAAAAAGGGTGAATTATGAAGTTCAATCATTGTTCTTCATAATTCACCCTTTTTTACGTTTTTTATTCTATTTTTATCTCTATTCTATTTTATTTTTATCTAAGCTGTGGTAGCAATACCGGCTTTCTTCTTAAACTCGGCAATCTTCGCTGGATTTCCTTTATACTCGGAAGACCAGATCTTAGCTGCCTTAGACATTTTCTCCTGTTGACTGATGTTCTCCTTCATCTCTTTGATAATCCAGCTGGTGAAATGGTTATAGTCGGTAATATGCTTATTCGCACCAGTGTTTGCTCTCTTCTTGTTTTTCTGGTTCTTGAATACCTCAGAAACCGAAAGCTCATCAAATACTCTATAAAGATCATCGAGAGCAATAGTCTTCTCCTTCTTATTAGAGTTCTTCTTTACACTAGCAAGCAGCTTAGCAAAAGTAACCTTCTGTGGAAGGACAGTATCAGTAGGGGCATCCCCACCAGTGATTTTTTCTTTAAGGGCAGCTTTCGCCTTAGCCTTTGGCTCTTCCTTAGGCTTAGTTTCCTTAACAGTCCCAGCGGTCTTGGATTTAGATGGCATCTTTTTGTTTAGTAGAGAATAGCCTATATTTCCTTATATCCTTTTAGGTTTTACAAAAAATTAGAATGATCTTTTTTCGTTCTTACATAAAAATGTAAAATGATATTAGAATCATAGAAATGAGTAATCAACAACATATACTTTTCAATGCCTCTAAGAAAGCTATCAAAGATCGCCTTGATATTTCCGTGAAAGATGACGACCTTTTCAATGTTATAAATCATATATCATCTAATGATCCATCTCTATCAAACAAAGATAAACTGCGATTAATACTTGATCACTATGGTGGAGCATATAGCAAAGAAACTGAGAAAACCTTAGAAAGTGCTGTTCAAGAACTAGAAATGATAAGAAATCAACCTGTTATTGTTTCGCCGCCGTCTTCTATACCTGCTACTATCCCTGCTACTACACCTATCCCTAACACTTCTACTCCTACATCTATCTCTAACACTCCTAACACTCCTAACACTCCTAATTATTTTAATATATCTGTTCCACCTAAACCTAAGAAATATCTGAAAACATTCATCATTAACAGTGAAAAAAGAAACTGGATTGATGATCCATTGAGATCAAGATTTGTTTATGAGTTCCCTAACAATACATCAATAACTCCTAAGATACTTAGCTTTCCTGAAAATATGCTAGATAAAATCACAGATATCCCTATCATTATCTTGAAGATCACAAATACTAACGCAAAATTAATAGAATATCACTTCTATCCACAAGATATCAAGAAACAGGTATGGAAAACATTAGATGGTATTCAACCATATTCTTTAGGATTACGTGATAATATATCTACAGTGGGATTATATGATAGTGGTGATTTCCCTTTGGTTTTAGGTAAAGACAATGATGATAGCATTCAAAGTTTTGAAAGAATAGATGATTCAAAGTGTAAAATAGTTCTAAGTTTATCATCCCGATCGTCCTTTATAATGATCTGTAGAGATAATGTATATAACTTTTTATGGTTATACGACAATATATATGAATATTATGAACCTATCACTTTTGATGTGATCAATACACCACATAACATACTTGTAAGAAATCAACAGTTTAGTATAATCTGTTCTTATACGTAGTTTTGATGATTAATAATTATTTACAATGATCTTTTCAAATGCTCTTGAACGTTTATCGCTCATCTCTAGATCTTTTAGCGTTCTTTCATACTTATTACGCCAGTGATCACATTCATTTTGTAAAGATGATACCGTATTTTCTAAATTGTATATCTTATCATCTTTTATCCTACTACTCCTAATATTTTCATACAACTTCGTATCTTGATGATAAACAATCTCTTTATATCTCCTAAATGCTTCTTGTAATTCATTTAGATTATGATATTTCTTACATTTCGTCTTACAACTTTTACCATCCGGGCACAATTCAGGTATCATATACATCCTCTTCTTTTTGATTATATCTGGATTGTGAGAGAAATTACACGTATTAGAAGCATAAGCACATTCAAAACCGTTTAACTTGTACCAACAAGGAACGTGAGATTTCATAACATATGATGA